>Ga0208825_1000035_pt1 | contig 136616 bp, 90 predicted proteins | sample AD_UKC113_MetaG_FD_184450 | JGI IMG/M metagenome (GOLD analysis project Ga0208825, IMG submission 184450) | Active sludge microbial communities of municipal wastewater-treating anaerobic digesters from Hong Kong - AD_UKC113_MetaG (SPAdes)... | ecosystem: Engineered > Bioreactor > Anaerobic >...
AGGTCGGCAGACTAAGCCTGAGGTCACTGACGAACCGGATGCGGGAAATCCGCACGTCCGGGTCTGTGGGGGGGATGGTTGGGAAACCGCTGTCTCTACCCGGCAAATGTGAGTCGTGAGCAGAGGCTGCGACGGCTCGCCAGTTTGGCTGGGGATGGAATCCCCAGCCTGACACGAGCCAATCGCGCTGAAGCGCGTTGTTTGGTTGACGTAGCAGACCCGGAATTCATTCCGGGGCGGCCTGAAGTTTGCGTTACATTGGCGACGCAAGTGATTTTGAGATTCGCTGGTTCGCTGACTGCTGACTCGCTGATCTCTATTCTCGGAGGGGGGTGGTGTTGTCACCTGGGCTAATTACATTATAATTCTCATCGAAGTGTTTTTTTTATGGGCGGGTTGAGGGACGTTCGCTCGGGCATTTTATCATTGCCAGGCATTATTTTATCTAACGCCATTGGCTCCTTGCCTCTGTACTGATTCCTTTGCCAGGTGAAAGTCCCTCCTTGACCTCCTGACCGCCATGGTCAGGAGGCGTTCCCGCACCTTAACAGCTGCCTTTTCATTCAGGGAGGAACTTATGATTCACATTGTCACAGACACCACGGCTTATCTGCCGCCCGCGATCCGTGAGGCATGGTCCATTCACACGGTGCCGCTCAAAGTCAACATGGGCGCGGACCTGGCGGATCAGGACGAGGATGCCCTCTCGCTAGAGGTGTTTTATCAGCATCTGGCGCACGTGGAGACGGCACCCACCACGAGTCAGCCCCCGCCTGGCGATTTCCTTCGCCTTTACGAGGAGCTCACCCGCGATGACGATGAGGTACTCTCTATCCATATCTCGGAAGCGTTGAGCGGGACGGTGCGCGTGGCGCAGATGGTGGCCCAGGAAGTGGCGCCTGAGCGGATCACCGTGATTGATTCCCAGGCGACGACCTGCGTGCTGGCGCTGATGGTCCACAATGCGGCAAAAGTGCTGGCGGCAGGCGGTTCGCGCGCTGAGGCCGCCGCCGTTGTGGAGCAGATGACCCACAACTTTGCCGGCGTGTTCCTGGTAGAAACTCTGGACTATCTGCAAAAAGGGGGGCGCATCAATGGCGCGGCGAAGTTGCTGGGAAACGTGCTGCACCTGCGCCCTATCCTCTACCTCAACGACGGCAAGATTGATCCGCTGACGGTGGCGCGCACCCGGAAGCGGGGTCTGGAGCAGGTGCTCGCCGAGGTGCAGAAGCGGGTGGGCGATGTGCCGGTCTATGCGGCGGTCACGCACATCCAATGCGCGGAGGACGCTCACGCTTTTGGTGAGCAGGTGCGCCAGGAATTGCAGTGCGTGGATTTCTTCCTGCACGAGACCGGACCGGTGATCGGCTCGCACGTCGGGCCGGGCTTCCTCGGCCTGGGAGTGTGCCCGGTCGTGCAGTAGCTCTGTGAGGAGAGCAGTAGGGTGAGCGGAGATTTCCGCTCACCGTGTTTTGTTGCCTCAACATCTAACGACGCTGGATCGCAACGGGCGCGTGGCCGGGCGCTGTTGTGTATTCCACGTCAGGAGAGGGTCATGCCCGAAGCTACTTTTCACTTTCCGCCGAATTTCAAATGGGGGGTTGCCACCGCCGCGCATCAGGTCGAGGGCAACAACACCAACAATCAATGGTGGGCCTGGGAACAGCAGGAGGGGCGCATCAAAGGGGGCCACACTTCCGGGCGCGCCTGCGATTGGTGGGAAGCGGCGGAGGCCGATTTTGACCGTGCGGCGGCCATGGGTCTGAACGCGCTGCGCCTTTCCATCGAGTGGAGCCGGGTCGAGCCGGAGCCGGGGCGCTTTGATAACGCCGCCCTGGAGCGTTACCGCGAGATGCTGAAGGGCCTGCAACAGCGCGGCCTGGAGCCGATGGTGACGTTGCATCACTTCTCCAATCCGCTGTGGCTGGAGCAGCAGGGCGGCTGGCTGAACAAGGACACGCGCGCGCATTTCGTCCGTTACGTCGAGCGGGTGGTCAAGGCGCTCGGCGATCAGGTGACGTTGTGGTGCACCCTCAACGAGCCCAACGTCTACGCCGTGATGGGCTATCTGTATGGGACGTTCCCGCCCGGTCGGCGCGATTTCGGGGCGACCCGCGTCGTGTTGAAAGCCCTGCTTGGGGCCCACGCCGAGGCCTATCGCACCATTCACCGCCTTCAACCCAACGCCAGGGTGGGATTGGCGCACAATTTGCGCTTTTTTGATCCCGCTAACCCGCATTCGTTTCTGGACCGGTCGGTGGCCAAGATCCTGGATCGGGGTTTCAATCGCTCCGTGCTCGATGCGGTGTGGAAAGGGCGGTGGGTCCTGCCCATCGGTTTTGGCCCGGCCTGGTCGTTGCGTCACACGCTGGACTGGATCGGCCTGAACTATTACACGCGCGATCTGGTCGCTTTCGATAGCGGCGCCAAAGAGGCGCTGTTCAGCCGCACGCTCCATGCCCCCGATGCGGAGCTGCTCGACGGCGGGTACGGCGAGCTTTACCCGGAAGGGTTGCAGCGCGCAATCAAACGCCTGTGGCAGATGCACTTGCCAATCTACATCACCGAAAATGGCATTCCCGATAGCGACGACGATCAGCGGCCGGCCGCGTTGCTATTGCACCTGCACCAACTGTGGAAGATTTTGCAGAGCAACATTCCCGTGCAAGGCTATTATCACTGGACGCTGGTGGACAATTTCGAGTGGGCGGAGGGCTGGACGTTGCGCTTCGGCCTGATCGAAATGGATCCCGCAACCGGCGTGCGCACGCCGCGCCCCAGTGCGGACCTCTACACGGCCATCGCGCGCGGCAACGCCCTCACGCCGGCGTTGATTGACGCCTATGCACCGCAGCTGCGCCCGGTCTTGTTGCCGGAGTGACCTCAGTCAGATGAAAACTGCCGATCTTGACTATGACCTGCCTGTGGAGCTCATCGCGCAGCAGGCAGTGGAGCCTCGGGACAGCTCGCGGCTGCTCGTCATTCACCGCGACACCGGCGCGCTGGAGCATCGCCTCTTCCGGGAGCTGGGGGACTACCTTCATCCCGACGATTTGCTCGTCGCCAATGAGAGCCGTGTCATCCCGGCGCGGCTGTTTGGGCGGAAGATGCCCGGCGGCGGCAAAGTCGAAATTCTGCTGCTGCGGGATCTCGGCGAGGGCCGTTGGCGGGCGCTCGTGGGCGGGGCGCGCACGCGCGTGGGAAGCCACCTGCAGCTGCTGCGAGGCGAAGAACCTCTCGCGCTCTACGCTGAAGTGGAGGCGAGCGGGGAACGTGGCGAGCGCACGGTGGTGTTCTCTGAGCCCATCGAGCCGTATCTCGACAGCATCGGGCAGATGCCCTTGCCGCCGTACATTCATCAGGCCCTGGATGACCCGGAGCGCTATCAGACGGTGTATTCGCGCACCCTGGGCAGCGCCGCCGCGCCGACGGCGGGATTGCATTTCACGCCGGAGCTGCTGCTCGCCTTGCGGGATCAGGGGTTGCAGCTGGCCTTCGTCACCTTGCATGTGGGGCTGGATACGTTCCGTCCGATCACGGAGGAAGCCATCGAAGGGCATGCCATCCACAGCGAATGGGCGACCCTCACGCCAGAAGTCGCCGCACAGATCAATCAGACGAAGGTGATGGGCGGGCGGGTCATCGCCGTGGGCACGACTTCGATGCGGGTGTTGGAGACCGCGGCGCGCGAAGGACTGCTGCAGACCTCCGCGGAGGGATGTCCGTGGCGCACGGTGGCGCCTTTCGAGGGTTTCACCCGGCTTTATATCACGCCCGGATTTCAATTCCGGGTGGTGGACGCACTGATCACCAATTTCCACTTGCCGCGCAGTACCCTCCTGGCGTTGGTGATGGCCTTTGCGGGCGTCGAGCTCATCCGCAAGGCCTACGCCGAAGCCATTCGTGAGCGTTATCGCTTCTTCTCTTTTGGCGACGCTACGCTGATCCTCTAACCGGCGGGCTTGCCTGTAATGAAATCGGTGGTGCCGCGTGAAGACGCGGCTTTTTTGCTGCTGGCGAGGTGAGACGGCCTTCTGGCATGACGTGCCTCCTGTCGCAACGTCGGCGTTGTGTTTCGATCCCGTTACGGTTTAACTTCCGGGCGTTTTTAAGGCTTCTTCATGGCCCCGCGCTCGTTTGACTTTTGAATGGATGGGGCTATAATATTCATTCGCCTATGCTAGCGGGAAGCGGTTTTATCGGGGAAGCGCTGAGGATTCCGTCGGAATTCTCGGACGCTTCTTTTGTGCTGTATGGCTCAGGCCATATTCTTTGAAGGTCGTTTGAGACCATGTGGGGGAAATGATGAATAGGGACGAAGTTGTGACCGAAGCGCGTACCTTCAAGATGTTGCGTATCAATCTGGCTTCGCCGGAAGCCATCCTTTCCTGGTCCTATGGGGAGGTAACCAAACCGGAAACCATCAACTACCGCCGTTTGCGTCCCGAAAAAGATGGGCTGTTCTGTGAAGCGATTTTTGGCCCGACCCGCGATTATCAATGCTATTGCGGCAAATACAAGGGCATTCGCTACCGGGGCATCATCTGCGACAAGTGTAATGTGGAAGTCACCCGCTCAGCGGTGCGTCGTGAACGCATGGGGCACATCGTGCTCGCCGCGCCGGTAGCGCATATCTGGTACACCCGGCGCGTCCCCAGCCATTTGAGCATTCTGCTCGACATCAGCAAGCGTAACCTCGACCGCGTGCTCTACTTCGCGCAGTACATCATCACCCATGTAGACGAAGAGGCCCGTCAACGGGCGCTCAAACGTCTGGAGGAGCGCGAGAAGCAGGGCATCAACACGCTGGACAAGGCGGCGCAGTCCATGAGCGCCGATCTGGACGAGCAGCTGGCTCACTACCAGGAACAACAGGAACTGCAAGCGCGCGCTCTGCGGGAAATGTTGGAAGAGGAGCGCGATGCCCGGGCGGATGCGATTTCTAAGGAGGCCCAGCGCTTGCAGCGACGGCTGGAAAGCCTGATGGATCGCGAAGCCCCGGAGACGCTGATTTTCGAGATTACGGACACGGTCATCGTAGAGGCGGGGGAAATCGTCCGCCGCAGTCATTACGCCGCCCTGACCATGGTCGCTCAGGAAGCGCTCGATGAGCTCGAGCGCGAGATCCGTGAGCGGGAGCAGGCGCCCATGGGAACGCCGGACGCGGAGGCGGAGACGCTGGCCGCCGGCATTCAGGATAAGCTGACGCAAATCCGCGAGGAGCTGCAGGCCAAGACGCTCACGGTGCGCACCCGCTACGACGCGGACCGTGAGGAGCTGCTGAGCCTGGCGCCGCTTCAATTCCTCAACGAAGCGCGCTACCGCGAGCTGCGGCAGAAGTGGGGACAGGTCTTCAAGGCGGGCATGGGAGCCGAGGCCGTCTATGAGCTGCTGGCGCGGCTTGACCTGGAGGCGCTCTCGGAGGAGCTGTGGCAGGAAGTGCGGAACGGACGTTCTGCTCAGCGCCGCAAGAAGGCGACCCGTCGCCTGCGCGTGGTGGAAGCGCTCCGCAAGAGCCATAATCGCCCCGAATGGATGATTTTGACGGTGCTGCCGGTGTTGCCGCCGGAATTGCGCCCGATGGTGCAGCTCGATGGCGGGCGTTTTGCCACCTCAGACCTCAACGATCTGTATCGTCGCGTCATCAACCGCAACAACCGCCTGCACCGGCTGCTCGATTTGGGCGCCCCGGAAGTGATCATCCATAACGAGAAACGCATGTTGCAGGAGGCCGTGGACAGTCTCATTGACAACAGTCAGCGTGGCAAGGCCATGAGCCGGCGCGGACGGCGCCAGCTCAAGTCGTTGAGCGATTTGCTTAAGGGGAAGAAGGGCCGGTTCCGCCGCAACCTGCTGGGTAAGCGCGTGGACTATTCCGGCCGTTCCGTCATTGTCGTCGGGCCGCATCTCAAGATGCATCAGTGCGGTCTGCCTAAGACGATGGCGCTGGAACTGTACCGTCCGTTCGTGATTCAGCGCCTGGTGGATTACAACTATGCGGCGAACGTCAAAGCGGCCAAGCGGCTGATCGAGCGGCAGCGGCCCGAGGTGTGGGAAGTGCTGGAGGAGGTCATCGGCGACCGCCCCGTGCTGCTCAACCGTGCGCCGACGCTGCACCGCCTCGGCATTCAGGCTTTCGAGCCGATCCTCATCGAAGGCAAGGCAATCCAGCTTCACCCGCTCGTGTGCGCGGCTTTCAACGCCGACTTCGATGGCGACCAGATGGCGGTGCATGTTCCACTGTCCCGCAAGGCGGTGGAAGAGGCCCGCAAGCTGATGCTCGCCTCGCGCAACATTTTGAAGCCCGCCGACGGACAGCCCATCATCGGTCCCTCCAAGGACATGTGCATGGGCATTTACTACCTCACCATGGACGGACGTCCGACGGAGGAGCCGCCGCGCTTCTACACGGACCTCAATGAGGTCGAGACGGCGTATGTGTTGGGTAAGGTGACCCTGCACACGCCGATTCTGGTGGCGCAGGTGTACGAGGAACGTCCGGCGCCGGCCGAGCCGATCGCGACGACGGTGGGGCGCGCGCTGTTCAACCGGATCGTGCCCGATCCGATGCGCTTCATCAATCGACCACTGGGTAAGAATGATCTCAACAACGAAATCGCGCGGTGCTACCGCCTGTTGGGCCCGGACGTCACGGTGCAGTTCGCCGATGACATCAAGGCGTTGGGCTTCTACTATGCGACCCTCTCCGGCGTGACCATTTCCGTCTACGATTTGACGATTCCTGAGTCGCGGGAGGCGATCATGGAGGCCGCGTCGCAGGAGGTGACCGAGATCGAGCGGCAGTACCGGCGCGGCCTGTTGACCGAGGACGAGGAGTACAACCGCGTCATCCAGATTTGGACGCGCGTGCGCGAGGATGTGTCGCGGGCGGTCTCGGATTCCCTCGACCCCTACGGTCCCATCGCGGTGATGGCGAAGTCTGGCGCTTCCAAGGGCGGTTTCGCACCGATCGCGCAGCTTTCGGGGATGCGCGGTTTGATGGCCGACCCCTCCGGGCGCATCATCCCGTTGCCGATCCGCTCCAACCTGCGCGAGGGCCTGACGGCGCTGGAGTACTTCATCTCCACACACGGTTCGCGGAAGGGTCTGTCGGATACGGCGCTCCGCACGGCCGACGCGGGGTATCTCACCCGCCGGTTGGTGGACACGGCGCAGGATGTGATCATCAACGCTATAGACTGTCACACTCGCCGTGGCTTGTGGATTCGCGATCGTAAGGAAGAGCGCGTCGCCGATCAGACGTTCGGCGAACGCCTTGTCGGGCGTATGGCTGCGGCGCCGGTCGTTGATCCCCAGACAGGCGAGATCATCGTGCAACGGAATCAGGAGCTCGATGAGGAGCGGGTGGAACGGTTGGTCCGTGCGGGCATCACGGACGTGTTTGTCCGCTCGCCGATGACGTGCGAGATGGATTTCGGCATCTGCGCCATGTGTTACGGGCGCGATTTGGGTCGCGGCTCGTTGGTGCACATCGGGACGGCGGTCGGCATCATCGCGGCGCAGTCCATCGGTGAACCGGGCACGCAGTTGACGCTGCGGACGTTCCACACCGGCGGCACGGCCTCTTCCGGCGGTGACATCACCAGCGGTCTGCCGCGTGTGGAAGAGCTGTTGGAAGCCCGCCGTATGCCGAAAGGCGAGGCGGAGATCTCCGATATTGCCGGCATCGTGCACATCGTCCGTGAGGGCGATGCTCTGAAAGTCATCGTGACCCATGCGCAGCTGAAGCATGCCGTCCACGAGATCCCTGAGGATTGGGAGATTTTGGTGGAAGACGCCGACGAGGTCAAACTGGGGCAGCTGTTGGCGCGCGGCGAGACCGAAGAGATTCGCGCCAAGGCCAGCGGCCACATCAGCCTGGAAGGTCGCACGCTCACGTTGAGCTACGAGGTGAAGGACGAGCGGGAGTACGAGATGGCGCCCTCGGTGCGTCTGTTGGTGACGGAAGGGCAGAAGGTCGAAGCAGGCGAGCAGCTGTGTGAAGGGGTGCTGAATCCGCACCGGATCCTGCAGGTGCAGGGCCGCGAGGCGGTGCAGCGCTATCTGCTGCGCGAAGTGCAGGAGGTGTACCGCCGACAGGGACCGGTCATCAATGACAAGCACTTCGAGATCATCATCCGCAAGATGCTCAGCAAGGTGATGGTGACCGAATCGGGCAGCACGGAGTTTTTGCCGGGCGACCTGGTGGATCGGGTCCGTTATGAGAAGAAGAACCGCGAGATCGTGGACCAGGGCGGGCAGCCGGCGCGCGCGCGGCAGGTGCTGTTGGGCATCACCAAGGCGGCGTTGGCGACGGATTCCTTCCTCTCGGCGGCGTCGTTCCAGCACACCATCAAGGTCCTGTCGAACGCCGCGGTGCAGGGCGATGAGGATCCGCTCTACGGCCTGAAGGAGAACGTCATTATCGGCAAGCTGATCCCCGCCGGCACGGGGTATCGCGGTGATGTGGAAGGTTCTGATGGCCCGATTGATGAGTATGAAGGCGTGGCCATCGAGAAAGAGCTCCCCAAAGGGACGTTGCTCAGCGATGAGGAAGAGGAGCCGGATTCGTTCCTGCTTTCGGACCTGCAGCGACCTTTCTGAGAGAGCGTGAGACGAGGTTCCAAGGGGCAACATTCCGTGTTGCCCCTTTTTGCAACCCGGCGACCTGTCGTGCGTATTAGAAACGAGGGGCAAAGGCGTGACCGAGCAAGAGTGGATTACCGCAGCCATGCACGGAGATGAGCTGGCGATCAGCTGGTTGGTGGAGACTTACCAACCAGCGGTGTATGGCTTGTGTTACCGCATGTTGGGCACCTCCACAGAAGCCGAAGATGCCGCGCAGGATGTGTTGGTGAAAGCCGTGATGAGCCTGCACACTTTTGACGTGGAGCGGCCCTTCAAGCCGTGGGTGCTGCGCATCGCGGCGAACTTCTGCACGGATCGCCTGCGGCGCCGCCGCCCCGAAGTCTCCCTGGATGGGATGGGGGAGGACGGCGCCTGGGAATGGCAGGCGGGGACGGATCCCAGCCCGGAGCGGCAGTTGGAGGAGCGCGAGCGGCAACGTGCAGTGCAGGCGCTGCTGGAGACCCTCGCGCCGGTGGATCGTCTGGTGGTGACGCTGTTTTACTGGCAGGATCTTTCGTATGAGGAGATCGCTGCCGTGACGCATTTGAGCGTCTCGGCGGTGAAATCGCGGCTGTTCCGGGCGCGGCGCGCACTGGCTGAATGTTGGGCGCAGACTCAGGGAGAGGAGAGCAGCCGCTGGAATACTGGAATGCGGGAGGCGCATGATGTGGGACATGCACAGTGAGGGATGGTGGATCAGGGCGCTGGATGGCGAGTTGACCTTGGAAGAACAGGCAGATTGGGAGCAGCATCTGCGCGACTGCGCGCGTTGCCGCGCGGACTGGGAAGCCCTGGCCCGGCTGGACATGGCGTTGCGCCGGGCGCCGCGGCCCGTGCCGCCGGTGGATCTGGCGTTCAAGGCCACGGCGCAGGCGACGGCCAGCTACCGCCGACGGCGGTCGTGGCTGCTGCTGGGGGTGGTGGCGTTGACGGTGTTGCTCGGCGTGGCGGGTACGGTGGCCTTGGGGATAGCGTACTGGGACTTCAACCGCATTCTCGCCGTGATGCTGTTCTCCAGGGAAGTGCTGTTCGAGGCCTTGATCCAGACGTTGGTGGGGCTGATGGCGGCGGGACATTCCCTCGCGCTGTTGGCGCTGGTGTTGGCGGCAGCGTGGCTGCTCCTGTTCATGCCTCATGGCATGCTGGCGACGATCACCATGGTGATGCTGCGGCGGCAGCGCGAAGCGGCCTCGGCATAGGTGGGTGACGACATTTTGTCCGTGGAATTCTGGCGAGGGCGCCGGTTGGAGGAAAAAGTGGCCGGCTTTAGCGTGAAGAGGATCTGCACGAAAAATCCGTGCGCCGGCGACGAAGGCGGGCGTCGGCGCAACTTTGAGCGTTTCAGAGCGTAGGAATAAGAAGACGCCATGTGTTGGCACACACCGGGCAAGCACGGAAATGTAAGGCATGAGGCGTGAGTAGTTCGGCTGGGGATGCAATCTCCAGTCTGCTGGAGCTAACCGCGTTGAAGCGCGTTGTTGGGGACGTGGCAGACCTGGAATTCATTCCGGGGCGGCCCGAGAGCGGCCTGAAGTTCGCGTCACCTTTTCTGATCCGTGAAATCTGTGGCCATCCGTGAGCCATTTTCAGAGGAGGTATTGGACGCAGATTCACGCAGACTCACGCAGATTCGCGTTGATAATGAAAATGACGGCCTGAGAGCGGCCTGAAGTTCGCGGTACATAGGCCATGCAAGTGATTTTGAGATTCGCTGATTTGCTGATTCGCTGACTGCTGACCCGCTGATCTCTATTTTCTGAGGAGGTAGTGATGTTAAAGCGCGTGATTTTCGCAAGTATGGCGGCTTTGTTGCTGTTGACAGCGGCGTCCCCCGTCTGGGCCGCGCAGGGAGGGACGGGCGGAGTTCATTTCGGACCCTACACTCTGGCGCCGGGCGATAGCGTTACCGGCGACCTGGTGGTTTTCGGGCCGGTGACGTTAGGCCAGGGGGCGAGCCTTACCGGCGATCTGAACACTTTTGGCGCATTGGAGCTACGCGAAGAGGCCACCGTCCGTGGCGACGTCGCGGTGTTCGGTGCGGCGGACATCGCCGGAACGGTGGAGGGTGACGTCTTCTCCGCTGGCGAGTTGCATCTGGACAGCACGGCGCACATCCAGGGCAATGTGTCCTCGGCGGGGGCAGTGACCCAGGATGAGGGCGCGATTGTCGAGGGCGAAATTCAGAAGGCGGAGCGCGTTCAGGGCTTCAACTGGAATTTCCCGTTTGGGCCGAGCACATTTGACAACGGCGATGGGCCGGAGCCACCCATCGGCGGGACGCAACCTTCACAGCCGCTGTGGCTGCAGGCGCTGTGGAAAGTGGTGCGCAGCGTGTTGACGATTGTGGTGTTGGGGCTGTTCGCGCTCTTTTTCGTGAGCCTCTGGCCTCAACACGTAGGGCGTGTGGCGGAGACGATCATGAATGTGCCGCTGCCCGCGTTTGGGGTGGGGCTGTTGGTCTTCATCGGCGCGGCGTTGGTGCTGGTGATTCTGGTGATCACTATCTGTCTGAGCCCGTTGGCGGTGGTCGGCGCTCTCATCGTGGGCGTGGGGGCGGCGTTGGGATGGGTGGCGCTGGGCTCGGTGCTCGGCGAGCGCGTGCTGCACGGGATTTTCAAGGTGGAGCAGGCATCGCCTGTGGCGATGGCCGTGCTGGGCACGGTCTTGCTCACGATATTGGCGGTGCTCGTGCAGGTGACGTGGAGTTGGCTGCCCCTCATCTTGATCTGGCCATTGATTGCGCTGGGGGTCGGTGCGGTCACGCTGACGCAGTTTGGGACGCGGCCCTATGCGGCGACGGGTACGGTGCCCCCGCCCGCGGCGCCGCCGGCAGTCCCTTCGCGCCGCCCCGTTGCGCCGGTCAGCCCGGCTTCGCCTGCGCCGGCTCCCGTCGCACCGGCAGCGCCTGAGGCACCTGAGGCGCCTGATGCGCCTGATGCAGAGGTTCTGCCCTCACCTTTGGGCGAGGATGCTCCCTGAGATAAACGGTGGATAACGGATAAGAGACGGCGCCGGGGGATGTCCCTTCGGCGCCGTCTCGTTTGGTGACGAAGCGCTCTGGCTATGCCACACCCGCCGCGACGAAGGCGGCGTTGACGATGGCGCGCGCTTCCTCCTGAATCTGGCGCAGGTGTTCCGGCCCGCGGAAGCTTTCGGCGTAAATCTTGTAGACGTCCTCGGTGCCGGAGGGGCGGGCGGCAAACCATCCTTGCGCGGTGACGACCTTCAGGCCGCCGATGGGAGCGTTGTTCCCCGGCGCGCGGGTGAGCTTGGCGAGGATGGGGTCGCCTGCCAGCGTCTCTGCCTGCACCAGCTCCGGCGAGAGGTCTTTCAGGACGGCGCGTTGGGGCGCAGAGGCGGGCGCGTCAATGCGCTCGTAGCAGGGGCTGCCGAACAGGGCCTCCAGGTCGCGGTAGTGTTCACCCGGATCCTTGCCGGTGACGGCGGTGATCTCCGCCGCCAGCAGGTCGAGGATGATGCCGTCTTTGTCGGTCGTCCAGACGGTGCCATCCTGCCGCAGGAACGAGGCGCCGGCGCTCTCCTCCCCGCCGAAGCCGAAGGAGCCGTCTACCAGCCCCTCGACGAACCACTTGAAGCCGACAGGGGTCTCGCACAGGCGCCGTCCGAGATGCGCGGCGACGCGATCAATCATGGAGCTGGAGACGAGGGTCTTGCCGATGGCCGCGTCGGGACGCCAGCCAGGGCGATGCTGGAACAGATAGGAGATGGCGACGGCGAGGTAGTGATTGGGGTTCAGCAGGCCCGCGCTGGGCGTGACGATGCCATGCCGATCGTAGTCGGGGTCGTTGGCGAAGGCGATGTCGAAGCGGTCTTTAAGGCTGATGAGGCTCGCCATGGCGTAAGGCGAGGAGCAGTCCATGCGGATTTTGCCGTCCCAATCCACGGTCATGAAAGCGAAGGTGGGATCCACATAGGGATTGACGATTTCCAGGTTCAGCCGATAGGTTTCGGCGATGCGGGGCCAGAAGGCAATACCCGATCCGCCCAGGGGGTCCACGCCGATTTTCAGGCTGGCGGCCGCGATGGCCTCCATGGCCACGACGTTGCGCAGGTCTTCCACGTAGGGCGTGATGTAATCATACGGATGAGTCGTCTCCGCCTTGAGGGCGCGTTCGAAGGGCATACGGCGCACGGCGCGCAGCCCATCAGCGATGATGGCATTGGCGCGCGCCTGGATGAGGCCCGTGATTTCGGGGTCCGCCGGCCCGCCGCTGGGCGGATTGTACTTGAAGCCGCCATCGGTGGGCGGATTGTGCGACGGCGTGATGACTACCCCGTCCGCCAGGAGCCCCGGATGCGCCCGGTTGAAGGTGAGGATGGCGTGGGAGATGACGGGGGTGGGGGTGTAGCCCAGCCCTTCCTGAAACATGATGTCGAGGCCGTTGGCGGCGAAGACTTCGACGGCGGAAATGAAGGCGGGTTCGGAGAGGGCATGCGTGTCCATGCCGATGAAAAGCGGCCCGGTGATGCCTTGTGTCTGCCGGTATTCGGCGATCGCCTGGCTGATCGCCAGCACGTGGTCTTCATTGAAGCTGCGTTTGAAGGAAATGCCGCGATGGCCCGACGTGCCGAAGGCGACCCGTTCCAACGGCTCGGCGGGATCGGGATGATAGGCGTAATATGCTGCTACCAACCGCGGGATATTGGCGAGCATGTCGCGGGGCGCCGGTTTTCCTGCTAGCGGATGTGCCATGATGCTGTTCTCCTTTCATGTGATGATGGCGGGTGATCTGCAGTCAGTTCTCCTCTGGATGGGGGCGATACAGTCCGGCGGGATTGACGACGAGCATTCCCGCCCGATAGCTGAGAGGGTCTACCGGTTCCAGCCGCGCCGCCATTTCTGGCGTGAGGAGGGGAATCGGTTTGAGGCGATAGAAGCGCTGTTCGATGATGGCGACGCCGCGCTCCTCCCACATCCAGGGAATGGAATCGAAGCGGCTCAGGTCGAAGAGGCGGGTGTAGGCGCGGAGGGTTTTCTTCCCATTGACGTTGAAATAGGCCTCGAAGTAGGAGAGCACGAGTTCGCGCGGGGTGCGGTAGATCGGTTCGCGGTAGCGCAATCCCACGAAGTTGGACTTGGCCACGGCGCCGAACCCACCATTCTCCTTGAAGAGGGCGAGCACGTGATCGTCGTCCGTCCCCGGCTCAGGCGTCATGTCGAGGAGCAAGGGCGGATAGCCCAGACGGCGCAGCGCGACGGCAGCGAAGAGGCCGCCGTCGAGGCAGTGGGCAACGCGATCGCGCATCACATGCAGCGGACAGCGGGTCCGTTCCTCCGCGCTGTAGGGCGTTGCATCCAGATATGCCTGGATTGCGGCGGGGCTGTGGAGGCCACGAAAGATTTGCAATTCTTCAGGCGTGAGCCGGGCTTCAAATTGGGTCAAGATGTCCATACGTTTGCTATTTTCTTACATGTTCTCGCATGATGGAAGTCTTTTTTATTGTATCATGGCCGCCCGCTCGCGCAATTGGCCGTTCTGCGCCGCGGCATAGCGCTACGAGGGGACGTTTCCCTTCCGACGGAAGCGCTGGAGCAAAGGCGAGCTCACTTGTGCTTCCCGAAATACTTGAAGAAGAGCTCTTGGGAGAGCCGGGCGCCTTCGGGTGTGACCTCCACGGACGCCGATTTCCCGTGGGGATCGCCGATGTAGCCTTTCTGGTGCAACCGATCCATGGCCTGCCCATTCAACCCTTTCCAGGCGTGGGCGCCGTATGGGTCGCGCGAGGTCGTGAGATAGAGCAGCGCCAGGATCATCTCGTCTACTTTGTCTGTGTCGTATTCCACTGCGCCCTCCTTGCGTGAGGTGAAAAGCGCCGGCGACGCTTTTATTCGCCCTGGCGGCTCGCCGCTGGACGCCGACCCTTGAGCCATGAGGGTGCGCGGCGGCTGCCTGCAGGCGCGCCTATGGGCAGAGCACGCCGGGTGCTTCGGGGACAATTATCCTCATTTTGGGTGGGAAGGCAAACAAACAGGGTCTGCCGGACTGACCCGGGCAGACCCTGTGGGATGACGCAGCGGAGACGCTGCTGCCGCGCCGCGCGTCAGGGGGAATTCCGCAGCACCAGCGGCAGGTACAGCCAGGAGGAAGCCTCTCGATATTCGTAGGCGCCGATGTCGGGTTGCGCATCGCGGGAGCGGTTCTCCAGGTCTACGTTGGGCGCGCCCGTGGTGGTTCCGGCATTGATCGCCGGGCTGCCTGTCCGCAGGTGATAGTCGCCCGTCTCGCCCCAGGCCGGACGCACGAAGCGCGGATCGCCACAGGCGTTCCCTGCGCCCAGGGAGGCGATGTTTTCACAGGTGAGGGTTGTCTCGCCGTGGGTCAGGAGGGTCGCGTTCTGCGGCAGGTAGAAGAGGTTATGATCGGCGATGAGGGTACTGGCTGTGTTGATGTAGATGGGACACTCCGGCCCGCGCCCGCTGAAGACCGTGTTGCGCAGTGTCACCTGCACCGGCACGGGATTGTCGTACTGCACGTACAGCAGATAGTTCTGCCCCACGTAGTCATCCACGGTGACGTTGACGATCTCGAAATGGGCGTCCGTCTGCTCCACCTGGTCAATGACGATGGCGGCCCAGGGCGTCGTTTCGGCGTTGCCGTCGCCGCGGCCATAGATGAGGGTGTTCTCCACGTGGCTGCCGTCGGCCCACACCTTCACCCCATCGCAGGAGTTGTTGGCGACAACGCAACGGCGGATGGTGGTGTTGGCGGCCTTGGAGTCAAGTCCGTCGCCGTAGTTGTGCTCGGCGACCGTGTCCTCGATCAGGATGGGTCCCTGGGTCGGCTCGATGCCAAAACCGTCGGGGCGGTCGTAGGGGCGGCAATCCGGCGGATCGTCAGGTTGACCAGTGCAGACGACCGAGCCGTCGCTGCCCCGGTAGTAATGTCCACTCCAGGAGAGGGAACAGCCGCGGATGGTGACATTGCGCCAGCCGCCATGTTCCCCCGCCGGCCCGCCCAGCGCGCCGAAGCCGGCGTACTCGATGCGACAGTCGAGGATCTGCAGGTCATCCACATCCTGGATGTTCATCCCGAATTCATCCACATGGTGGATGGTGAGGTCCTGCAAGATGATGTGGGCAGAGGGGGCGCCGAGGATTTCCACCCCCTCGCGGAACCACAGCGCCTCGCCGGTAGCCTGGTCGTCGTGGGTGATTTCCAGGTTCTGGACGCGCACGTACTGGACGCCGGACAGGTTGATGGCGGTCAGCAGGTTATCGCGTCCGGCCAGGACGGGGCGGTGGCCCTCCTCGCCCTGGATGGCGATCCAGGCGTCGGCGGCGCCGGAGGGTGGGGTGAGGATGTCGGCGTCGTACTCGCTCAGCGTGTAGCGCCCGTCGAGGATGATGAGCGTATCGCCGGGGGCCAGTTGGCGGGAGCCGTAGCCGGGGGTGGCCCAGGGCTGCTCACGGCTGCCGGAATGGGCGTTGTCGCCGCCCGGAGCGACGTAGAACGTGCGGCCACCGGTTACGGCGGTCGCCCCGCCGGGAGTCGCCGGTGAGGCCGGGGCCGGGGTCGGTGAGGCGATTTCCTCGACGGCAGATGCGGTCGGTGTGGGCAGAGCGGAAAAGTTGCAGGCAAGGACCAGGGAGAGGGTCAGGGCAGCGAAAAAACATCGGATTCGCATGATGACCTCCTTCCCTCATCCCTCCTCTTGTGGAGGAAGGATGAGGACACAAAAGGGGTAGGGTGAGATCAAAAGTTTCTCAGTACCAGCGGCAGGTAGACGCGGTATTGTCCCGTCGCGCCGCACCAGTAGCCCAGACAGCCCCCATAGCTCGTGCTCGAGCCGCTGCCGATGGCCGTCTGTCCGACGGTGAAGTTGATGGCATAGTGAGCCGAACTGGCCGGCCCCCCGCCCCCGCCGGTGAGCGGGGTGAACCAGTCCAGGCGGTAGTTGGCCGAAGACATCGCCAGGGCGCGGCCGGCCAGCAGGAGCAGGACAGCCAGCGTCAGCAGAATTGCTATCCGTTTCATGGTCCACCTCCTATGTCACTCCACCAGGTGCACGTACATGTGCCCTAAGCGAATCGCACGCGTATCGCCGTCCGCAGCAAAGTACAGATGGAAGCGCACAAAGACCGGCCCATAGATGCCGGTGGGCGAGGCAGAAGTGCACGTCTGGCAGGTCCAGGTTGTGCTGGATACATCAGTAGTGAAACTGCAGAGGCTCTGGGTGGTGCCATTGGTGTTTGTATATTCCACGTCAACCTGCTCGATCTTCTCGGCCGTGTTGTCCATCATATAACAAAAGTGGAATGAGGAGAGTTTGACGCGCGTGCCAAACAGGTAGGCTACTACATCCACCGGTAAGACCGGCCGCAAATAATCATCACCGGTCGTATAGAGTTTCACGTAACCGAGATCGCTGGAGTAGATGATTTTCAAATCGCTCTCATCTCCGTAATCTCCCGGTACAATGTTCAGGGGGCTGACGTTCCAGTCCGTGGCGGCCGTGCTCTTGATGATGCCGGTGCCGGTGGCCATCAGAGACACGCCGGTGGTGCTATCCCCGTACACACCGTACCCGCTATAACTATGACCGTATACCCCACGCCCGGCCTCGCCCCAACCGTATACCCCTTCACCGCTAGCACTGTACCCGTATATCCCTGTGCCACTGCCATTATTTTGCACATTCAGAAGTGTATTGGAACTACTATCTCTGATACTCGCCCCCGGCTTCAGGCTGAAGGCATAGGGGACGGGGTAGATGGGTTGGCGGTCGGTCATTTCTGCGTCGGTTCCTACCTGGACACCCAGGTAAAGCTGCTGACCATTAACCACGGAGGACGAGCAGGGGATAGAGGTAGAAAACAGCCCGTTGCTCACCTGCAAGTTTGACGGAGTGACCTGACACAGTGATGAACCTCCCGTTCCTGTAGTGTATATGCGTAGGGAGACGTTGTTGAAGGTCCCATTGAGCGGGTTGCCGCTGGCGTCTGTCAGCCGGCCCTGGATAGGGATATAGGCACCCACGGCGGCGATCCCCACTTCGCCTTCCGGCTGCACCTCTCCCTCCGGCGGGGGTTCCTGGGCCTGGCCCAAGCCGGCGGGTAGGGCCAGCAGGCAAAAGACGAGAAGCGCGCTGATAAAGATCCATCTGTTTTTCATCGTTACACCTCCTTCGAAAAATAGAGATCAGCGGGTCAGCAGTCAGCGAATCAGCGAAAAGGCGAATCTGTGAACCTCAGCCGCCCCGGAATGAATTCCGGGTCTGACAGGTCAAGTTCGCTGAAGCGAACTTCCCAAACAACGCGCTTCAGCGTGGTTGGCTCGTGTCAGGCTGGGGATGGAATCCCCAGCCGAACCGGCGAGTCGCCGCAGCCTCTGCTCACGATTCACATTTTCATCCTTGGATGATGTGCGCCAGCACATGGCGTCTCCTTCCGAAAATAGAGATCAGCAAGTCAGCAGTCAGCGAATCAGTGAAAAAGCGAACCTGTGAACCTCAGCTGCCCCGGAATGAATTCCGGGTCTGACAGGTCAAGTTCGCTGAAGCGAACTTCCCAAACAACGCGCTTCAGCGCGTTTGGCTCGTGTCAGGCTGGGGATTCCATCCCCAGCCGAACCGGCGAGTCGCCGCAGCCTCTCACATTTTCATCCTTGGATGATGTGCGCCAGCACATGGCGTCTCCTCGGAAATAGCGAATGGCGAATCCGCGAATCACTTGCGTTCGCACGTTCACTCCTTCACACGTTTCCACGTGCCCGCGCTTGAAAATTTGAGGTTGGGCTCATGGGGCGGTTCCAGATACGTTACGGTTTTCTGTCCCTTTCTCCTCACCTCCTTCGTCCCCAAAGGGCTATGCTACGAAATCTCGTTCTGCTCATGGGGCATTCCCCCGACGGCTGCGGGTCACCTCATCCATGATCCACCCTGCCATAGCCGGGCTGAGCACCGCCTCTCCGCGGCTGACGGCGCGCACGGCGGCGATGGCCTGCGACGGGCGGGTGTTCTGCTTGTCCAGATGCCCCAGCGCGCCGGCGCGGAGCGCTTCCAGCACCCGTGACTCCTGCCCCGGCAAATGTAGAACGATGACCCGCGCCAGGACGGAAATTTCATGCACCTGGGAAGTCGCTGTCGCCACGTCCAACAGGACCACGTCGGGGTGAACCTCGTGTAGCCAAGGCAACGTCTCCCGTCCGCTCTGCGCTGTGCCTACGATCACGATGTCGCTCGCGCCATCGAACCAGTGGCGCACCGCCTGACGAAAGGCTCCGTCGTCGTCCACGATGGCTACTCGAATCGGATCGTCCAAGCCCGCCTCCGGCCCATGTCATCAGACTTCTGCGGTCTGAGAGGCCATTCAGGTACATTCTCAGTATGGCACAAACTGCCTCCGATCCGCAAGGGGAAAATCTCCCCGGCCGAGGTAGAAAAAAGTACCCTCGGTGAGGGTACTTTTCTACTCCAAGCGGAAAAATGGGGGTGTGGCGGGCGGCTTTGCCGCCCGCCACACCCCACAAAAAAGTGCCCCTTGCCCCCCGCTTAAGGATCGGATTCCAGCGTCACCCAGCCGCGGCGCAGAGCCACGAGCGCCGCCTGGGTGCGGCTGGCGACATGCAGTTTCTGGTAGATTTCGCTCAGGCGATTGGTGACGGTGCGCTCGGCAAGGCTCAACTGCGCGGCGATGGTCTTATTGTCCAGCCCCTGCGCGACCAGGCGCAGGACCTCCATCTCGCCCGGGGTCAGTTCCTCCGCATCCACGGCGTCCTGGCTCAGGCGGCGGAACTCGTCCAGCAGCCGTGTCGCCAGACCGGGATCCATCAACGCCTCGCCGCGGTGAACCGCCCGTACCGCGTCCACGAACTCCTGTTCGTCAATGTCCTTGAGCAGGTAGCCCCGCGCGCCGGCTTTGATCGCCTCGAAGACGTAGCGATCCTGCCTGTACATCGTGAGGACGAGCACCCGCACCGCCGGGTTGTCGGCGGTGATGAGCCGGGTGGCCTCGACGCCGTCTAGGACGGGCATCTGGACGTCCATCAGGACGATGTCGGGTTTTAGCCGCCGCGCCATCTCCACGGCTTCCTGCCCGTTTTCGGCCTCACCCACCACCTCGAACCGGCCCAGGGCCTCGCAAATCTGGCGCAGCCCCTGGCGGAAGAGGCGGTGGTCGTCGGCAATCAGCACGCGGATGGGTGACATAGGGACCTCCAGTAAAACGTAAAACGTAAAACGTAAAAAGTAAAACGTAAGGTTTAGTAGGGGATGTTGTGGAGGAGATTGGAGAGATGGGGATCGTCGGTGAGGGAGTCGGCAAGGGAAGTATCTGGACCGGTCTGATAGGCGATGGGTGGTTCCCGGAGTACGCCGCCTCGCTGTTGGGGCACCATGGTCAAGAGCAGGCGAATCACTTCCGAGAGCAGGGCCAGACGATGGTGCAATACCGCTTCCCCCAGGATGTGCCGACCCTTGTAGTACCAATCGCGACTTTCACGGGCTGAGCCCAAGGCGTACTCGTAAAAGCGGGCGCGATCCTTTCCCGTACCGCGTGAATAGCCCTCGGCCAGGTTGGCTCCTATGGAACCCAGGGAACGATACAATTGATCTGCAAGTTCAAACAGAAAGTGATTTCCCATCAACTTGACGACATCGTGCCAGCCCAAATCGGAAAGGAACAGCGCCAGCCGATAAGCCTTCATCTTCCACAACGAATCGCCCCGGATCGCCTCCGGCACCGCCCTCTCCCACTCCTCAAAACTCGTCGGCTTCTCCATCATTCTCCACCTCCTATTACGTTTTACGCCTTACGTTTTCCTCTACCGGTAGGACGACGCAAATCTCTGTCCCGCGCCCCGGCTCGCTGTGCAGGGCGAGAGTGCCGCGCAGCCGGGCGACACGCTCCCGCATCTGTTTCAGCCCCAGGTGGCCGCGCAGTGCGGCCTGTTCCACCGTAGACGGGTCAAAGCCCACGCCGTCGTCGCGGACGCACAGGCACACCACGTCGGGTTCATCCAGGCGTAGTTCCACCTCGGCCGCACCGGCGCGCGCGTGCCTGACCGTGTTGTTCAGCGCCTCCTGGATAATGCGGAAGAGGACCGGCTCTAGGGCGGGGGGCAACCGCTCCGGCGGGCCAACCACGCTCAGGTCAATTCGCAACTGGTTCTGCTCCCCTAACTCGGTCACAAACTGCCGCAGGGCCGGGTAAAAGCCCAGTTCGTCCAATGCCACCGGGCGCAGGGCAAAGATCGCACGACGCACCTCGCGGATGTTGTTGCTCAACAGGTCACGCAGGGCGTCGATCTCGGCGTGCATCTGCTGCGGAGCCTCATCCACCAGTTGGTGCCACAGCCGCGCTTTCATGCGCAACGAAACCAGGTCCTGCGCCAGCCCGTCGTGGATCTCGCGGGCGATGCGGCGACGTTCCTCGGCAATGGCCTCTTCTTCCGAACGCCACGCCTTCTCGGCGGTGATGTCCTCGGTGATGACGATGGCCGTCCGTCTGCGCCGGGGCGCTCGCTGCAGGGCGGCGCTCACCCGCACGGGGAACTCACTGCCGTCCTGCCGGCGATGCGTGGATTCCAGGGTGACTGTCTCGCCCGTCCGCAGCCCGTCCAGCAGCCGTTCCAGGTCCGCCTGCGCTCCAGCGGCCACCAACGGCTCCGGCGGCAGCGTCTCCAGTTCTTCCGCCGTCCGGCCGTAGATGCGGGCCGCTGCCCGGTTGGCACGCAGGATGCGCGGCGGCGAGGGGGCCAGGTCCACCTCGAAGACGCCCAGCGGCGCGTTCTCGAACAGGGCGCGGAAGCGTTCCTCGCGCTCGCGCAACGCGGCGATGTTCCGGGCGCGCGTCCGATACACGGCGCCGATCACACTACAAACGACGGCGGCCATCAACCCGCGGAACCACCACGTCGCCCAGAACGGCGGCGTGATGATCACCCGCACGGCCAGCCCCTCCTCGTTCCAGACCCCATCGTTGTTGCTCCCTTTTACGCGGAAGGTGTACCGGCCCGGCGGCAGGTTCGTGTAACTGGCGTAACGCCGTGCGCCGCAGGCGATCCACTCTCGATCAAAGCCTTCCAGTTGATAAGCGTACCGATTCCTGGCCGGGTCGGTGTAATCCAGCGCGGCGAATTCGAAGGCGAAAAAGTTGTCTCGATACGACAGTGTCACCTCTTTGACATCCGCCAGGGGAACACCCAGGTCCACCACCTGGTCGAACTTGCGGAACGCGGTCAGGACGATTGGCGGGACATAGGGGTTATCCCGCACCTGGGCTGGGTAGAAGGCATTGAACCCGTCGAGGCCGCCGAAGAACATCTCGCCGCTGCGGCCCCGGTGGGCGGCGCCGATGAAAAAGTGCGCTCCCTGCAGGCCGTCGCCGATGTCATAGTTGCGGAAGACGCCCGTCTGCGGGGTGAAGCGGGAGAGGCCCCCGCCCATCGTCCCCAGCCAGAGTTGCCCTTGCTCATCGATCAGGAGGGAGGCGATGGCGTCGTTGGGCAGGCCGTCTTCGACCGTGTAGGCGGTGAAGGAAGGACGAGGCAGCGCCTCGCCCTTACAGAGCCCGCCGTGCGTGCCGACCCAGAGGATGCCGTCGTGGTCCTCGGCCACGGCCCAGACAAAGTCGTTGCTCAGGCTGTGGGGATCGGCGTCGTCGTGACGATACTGGATGAACGTCCCCCGGCGCCGGTCGAAATGCACCAGGCCGCTGTACGTGCCCAGCCAGAGGTCGTCGTTGTGATCTTCGATGATAGCCCGCACGCCGAATGTGGAGACGGCATCGTAGCGGACGAAGGCGCCGGAGGCCCGCTCCAGCCGGCTCAACGTCCCTGGCTCCTCCGTGCCGATCCACAGGTCGTGGGCGTGATCTTCCAGGATGACCTTGACGCTGCCCGCGCCCAGCGTGTGGGGGTCCGTCGGGTCGTGGACGTAGTGGACAAACCGGCCGGTCGGGGCGTCGAAGCGGTCCAGCCCCGCGCTGGTGCCGATCCACAAGACTCCTTGATGGTCTATGGAGAGGGCCGTGACGTGGTCGTGACCCAGGCTGTGTGGGTCATGGGGGTCGTGGCGGTAGTGGGTGATGTGGCCGGTGGCGCGATCCAGACGATCTAGCCCGCCGCCGTACAGGCCGAGCCAGAGGATGCCGGCGGGGTCCTGGGCGATGGCGCCCACGGCGGAAGCGCCCAGGCTGTTTGGGTCGCGCGAGTCGTGTCCGTAGCGGCGGAAGCGCTCTTTAGCCCGCGCGTAGCGGTCGATCCCCCCGCCCTTGGTGCCGAACCAGAGGTTGCCGGAGCGGTCCTCGTAGATGGCCGTGATGTCGTTGTAGCCGAGGCTATACCCGTCCAGGGGATCGTGAACGACACGCAGGAAATGCCCGGCGGCGCGGTCGAAGAGGTTCAGCCCCTCCTCCGTACCGATCCACAGCGTGCCGGAGTGATCCTCGTAGAGGGCCTGGACGTGGTTGTGGCTCAGGCTTTGGGGATCCTGGGGGTTGTAGCGGTAATGGATGAACTGGCCGTCGGTCTGCTCCAGCCTGTCCAGCCCGCCGACGGCATCCTCGTGGGCGATCCCCGTGCCCACCCACAAGTCGCCGGCGTGGTCTTCATAGATGACGGTCACCTCGCCGTCGCTCAGACTGTGGGGATTGGCGGCGTCGTGGGTGTAGTGGGTGAAGTGGCCGCCGGCGCGGTCGAAGGCGTTGAGGCCGCCGTGCAGCGTGCCCACCCACAGCGTTCCGGCGCGGTCCGCGTAGAGGGAGAGCACGTCATTGTCGCTGAGACTGGTCGGGTCGGCCGGGTCGTGCCGGTACTGGCGCGCCTGGCCGGTCGCCGGGTCGTAGCGGAACAACCCGGAGCCAAGCGTGCCAACCCACAGGATGCCGTCAGCATCTTCGTAGAGTGCGCCGATGGATTCGGGCGGGAGGGCGGTGTGATGGTGGAAGCGTTCGCCAACGCCGCTGAAACTATCCAGCCCGCCGACGGTGCCCACCCACAGCGTGCCGGCGCGGTCCTCGTAGAGCACGTTGACGGTGTTGTTGACGAGCGAGGCGGGGTCCGAACGCCGATGGCGGAAGACGGTGAAGGTGTAGCCGTCGTAGCGGTTCAGCCCATCCTGCGTGCCGAACCAGAGGAAGCCCTGACGGTCCTGCAAGATAGTATAGACGATGTTGTGGGAGAGGCCGTCGGCCGTGGTGAGATGAAAGAATAGGGGCTCGGCCCGCGCGGGCGTCGGCGCCAGGGGGATGATCGCGAGGGTCAGCATCACCGCCAGCCAGAGGCGATGGTTTTTCCTTTTGTGGGTTGGGACTCTTCCCCGGCCAAATAACGTGCCAGAAGCGGGAGCGCGACTTCGCAACAGCGTCCTGGCCAACCTTTGACAGGTTGATTCCGATAGCATCTCCTCCTCCCCTTGCCCCAGAGTCGGAGCGAGGTGAGATCAATAGTTCCGCAGCACCAGCGGCAAGTAGACGCCGTATCGTCCCGCCGCGCCGCCCCAAAAGCCACCGGTGAGGGTGTAACCGCCGCCGGTGAGCGCCCCGGCATCGGGTTGACCTACGGTGCCGCCGAGCGCATAGCCGCCGCCTGTGCTCCAGGCATACCCCCCGCCGTCTACGGTGTTCCAGGTGAGGTCATAACCGCCGCCGGATTGGGCCAGAGCCGCCTCAACCGGCAGTAACAAGGCCAGGATGATGAGGCCGAGGCCTGACGCGCGGCGTGTGAAGCGTAGAATGTTCATGGCTGACCTCCTACCAGGATACCTCTGATGTGCGTACCGTGGCTACCCAGCGGACGGTCTCATTGTTTCCACGGGCCTCGATGACCAGCGCATCGTTAGTATCATCGGCTTGTACACGGGCATCCCAGGAATCATCATCATCTTTTTTTTGGTCCTTATCCACCGACTCGACGAAGGAGACCGTTCCCCCCACATTTTTGATGATTCCCCAGAAGCGATAGCCCGCTGCCTGGTTGTCTGTGTTATCGTGTCCGACGACGAGGATCTCAAAGGCCATCGCACGGTTGTCAGGAATGGTGATACGCTGGCCGCTGCCGTCCAGAAAGAGCTCGGTGTAGGCTGTGCCAGTGCTCGTCCTCCTCAGCACGTAGAGGGAGGCCTGGGCATCGCCCGTGGCGGCAAAGGATCCGCTGGCATAGGCCATCTCACCGTAATGAGAGGCGTTAGCGTAACGTCCACCCGGTACGGTACTATACGTACCGGAGGCGGTGTTGGTCCTGCCCCCACCTACGGTGGCGCGGGCACCACTGGCGGTGTTCCCATAGCCCCCACTGACAGTGGCGCAGGAGCCGCTGGCGGTATTCACATAGCCTCCGCCGACGGTGGCGCCGGCGCTGTCACTTAGTGTACCAGCGCCGTTTCCTGCCTGATTTTCGTATCCCCCTCCAACCGTACCGTAGTCATCGGTCACGCTGTTAATGTGGGATTGTGCACCGCCGCCGCCGATCGCCGCGCCATACACCCCGCTCGTCGCGCTGTTGCCGCTGTAACCACCTACAAGGCTTGGGCTGGTGGAGTTCTGCTGGGTCCACAGCCCGGGCAGGGCCAGCGCATGCGGCGCCGGGGTCAGGGACTGACGCGGGCTGAGGGCAGTGTAACTCCCACTCCCCGCCGGGCATCTCACGGTGATTTGCAGCCAGCGCGCATCTCCCGTGAAGGCCGTTGAGCCAAAGTTCAATGACGATACAGTGAACAGGCCATTCGTCAAGGATACGTTGGACCTGGTCTGTGTGGCGCCGATTTGTGTGCCGCCAGATGGCGGAGAGCCGCTACCAGCCGCATCCCACAGGCTGAACTGAAAGTCGCAGGTGTCGTTGACCGGGCTGCCGCCGCTTTTGAGTTGTCCCTGGTAGGTGAAGGCAGTGCCCATGAGAGCCTGGATCGAAACATCGCCCTGGGGCCTGCTCTCTTCTTCTGGTGCTTCTTCCGGCTGCGCCTCTCTCTCCGGTGGGGGTTCCTGGGCCTGGCTCAGGCCGGCGGGTAGGGCCATGCTCAGCAGCGCGATCAGAATGCCGAGGCAGAACAGTTGCCGTTTCATCTTGCACCTCCATGTTTGGATTTTGGATAGAAGGGTTTGAAATATCCACGCTCATTTCACTGCGCGCCTTAATAGATTTTTTGCTATAAAGGACACGAAAGACATAGAAAATTAATTTGCGCCTTCTCTTTTCACCCCAAGGGGGGCGAAGTCTTTTCCATTTGTGCTCCTTGTTGTCTCGGGAATACGTTTTTCCCTGGCTTTTTTCCCTGCTCAAAAGTTTCGCAGCACCAGCGGCAGGTAGACGTACATCCATCGCTCGTCGGCCCCGACGTCGGGCGCCGGGCCGATAGGCCGCGGGTCGCCGTCTATGTCGGTCGTCACCCCGGCGTCCACCCCCCCGTCTAGCGCTGCAGAGCCGGCGCCGAGGTGATAATCGCCGCCCGCCGGGTCTACGAAGCGTGGGTCGCCGCTCAACGGGTTGGTACCGCTGATGCCGGCGTTGGTGACGGCCCAGAAAAGCGTGTGGTCGGCGGTCACGGCGGCATCGGCCGGCGTGGTGTTGGTGATGCCCCAGGTGGCGCTGGCGACGAGCGTGTTCGTCAGGTACAGCGTGGCGTACTGCGCGTAGACGCCATAGTCGGCGCCGGCGCCGACCAGCGTGTTGTGGATCAACGTGGCCGTTATCAACTGCTGTCCGCTATACCCCTCCACGCAGATCGCCCGCGCGCCGCTGCGGGCGACGACGTTGTTGACCAGCGTGGGGCCGTTGCCAGAACGGTTTATCAGGCAAACGCCTCCGGTGGTGGCGTTGTCCACTACCCGGTTACCCGCAAAGTATGCCCGGCTGTACAACAGTTCGACCGCGCAACCGCCGCTGTTCCCTTGCACCTGGTTGCCCAGGTAGTGGGCGGCACCGCCGTATTGGAACAGGCCTGCTCCTCTCCCGGTTGTACCTGCGCTGTTGGTGCGGTTGCCGGCGATGACGTTGCCCTGGATCAGCGCGCCGTCCGGCCCACCCCAGATCCCGCCGCCATATCCGACCGCGTCCGTGGTGGTGGCGGCGTTGCTGAGCACCTGGTTGGATTGGATCTGCATACCGCTGCCGCTACCCCCTATGTACATTCCACCGCCGCTTCCCCAGTAGGCCGTGCTGCCGGCGTTGCTGATGATCACATTGCCGCTGATGACGGCTCGCGCGGCGCTGATCAAGTACAGCCCGCCGCCGTAGCCGATGGCGACCGGATTGCCGGTCGTGGTGATGGCGGCCACGTTGTTCGTGATGATGTTGTTGGCGATGAGCGGGTGCGCGCTGCGCACAAAGATGCCGCCACCGCAGCCATCAGGGTTGGAGGGACAGACGGCGGTGAGTCCGGTGGCGTTGCCGCGCGTGACGATGAAGCCATCCAGTGTGGGGGTGATGTCCCCGCTGATGGTCACCACCCGCCGCGCCCCTTCGCCGTCCAGGGTGGTAGGGTAGAGCGCCGGGTCGCGCATGGGCGGGGGAGTCGTGGCGCCGTCCCAGCCGCCGTAGAGCGCGATGCTCTTGGTGACGGTGATGACGGCGGCGCCCGTGCCGGTGTAGGTGCCCCCGGCCACGTAGAGGGTGTCGCCGTCTGTAGCCAGGCCCAACGCGGTTTTCAGGGTGCAGGGGGCGGCCTGTGTGCAGGCGCTGCCGCTGCCACCAGGTTTGACGAATCGGTTGGTGGCAGTTGGCGCGGCCTGGGCTGTGTGCAGCCCGGCCAGGAGGGCCATGGTCAGCCCCAGGCCCAGGGCCAGGGTTCCGAAAAGACGCTTGGTACGCATTTTATGTTCTCCTTTGTTGGGATTACCTGTTGTGATTACCCATTTCGTAACACCAATGGCAGATACAGATAGATGAACTTTCCCTCGTCCGCCCCCACGTCGGGCGCCGGGCCGATAGGCCGCGGGTCGCCGTCTATGTCCCACGTGACCCAGGCCAGCGGCAGGGCGTGGTCAACGGCGTTGGAACCGAACCGGAGATGATAGTCGGGCAGCAGCCCCGCCGGGCCGGCCACTTCGTTCGTGCTGGTGACCCCCGGGCCGTAGTTGATCCCGTTCCCCTCGAACAACGTGTAATCGGCCGTGACCGTGCTGGTAGGCGACGTCGCATTGACAATGCCCACCGTCTGGCTGACGATGAGGTTGTTGTACAGGAGTACCTCGCTGTTGCCGCCGACATACACGCTGGCCCCATCGCCGCTCAGGTTGGCAACGAGGGTGTTGTGCGCCATTCGCCCTCTGATGAGCCCGCTGTTGACAATCGCCACGCCGCTACCGGTGACGCTGACCGCATTGCGCGCGATGATGTTGTTGGTCAGCGTGAATGTGGAGCACGAAGCCACATCCACCCCTCCACCGCCGCCCGTTGTGGCGTCGCTGGCCCGGTTATCCAGGATGGTGTTGCCCTCCAGCCACGGCTTGGCGCCCGAAAGCGCAAAGCCGCCGCCGAAACCTGTGTCCCCGTAACTCGTGGTGTTACTGAGGACCTCGTTGCCGACGAAGCGGGGTGCGCCTCCCCAGACATAGACCCCGCCTCCCGCGCCCCAGCCCTCAGGAGCGGAGATGGCGACGTTCTGGGCGATGCGGTTATCCTGGACCAGGGCCACGCTTCGCGAGATCGCCATCCCGCCGCCCCAGCCCCAGCCGCTCACCGCTCCCAGCACGGCCATGTTGCCGGTGATCACGTTGCCCTGAATCAACCCGCCCCCGCCGTTGACATAGAAGCCGCCGCCGTAGCCGGGGGTACTGGACGAGGCAGTGTTGCTGAACACCCGATTCTCCGTCACGGTGGCGTAGCAGTCGTCCAGATAAAGGCCGCCGCCGTTGCCGTCGGCGACATAACTGGCGCGGTTATCCTCGGCCACCACGTTCCCGCTCACCTCCGCTGCGGGCGATAGACCGTGCAGGTACATTCCTCCGCCCAGGCCGTGTTGGTCCAAGGCGGCGACGTTGCCATAAACCCGGTTGTCGCGGATGACGGCCAGCGGGCCGTCAAAGAAGATGCCGCCGCCGCGGCTGAAGAATGCCGGGTCGGCCGTGCCCTTGAGGGCGACATTGCCCTGGATCAGGTTGCGCTCTACCGTCACCGCCGTGTCCGAATCTACGAAAATACCGCCGCCATGGGCCATCACACCCTGCCCGGCGACGTTGCGCAGGATGCGATTGCCCACGAGGACAGGGCTGCCGCCGATCACGGCGATCCCGCCGCCGTTGCCCGCTGACTTGCCGGCGCGGTTGGTCTGCAGGGTGTTGGAAAGCACCCGTGGGGAGGCGTTCTCCAGGTAGATGCCGCCTCCCTGCCCCCAGGTGGCGTCGTCGGCCACGTTGTTGACGATCAAGTTGTTGCTGATGACGGCAGTGGCCGGGGCATTGACCAGGTAGAGGCCCCCGCCGCGCCCGTAGCCGCTGCAGGTTGCCCCGGTGCAACCGTAGTTGCCGGTGATGATGTTATTGACGATGAGGGGGGCCACATTCCGCGCGGCGATGCCGCCGCCGTGGTTGGGGTCGTCCGTCGCGCCGCCCGCATTGCCGCCGGTGATGGTGAAGCAATAAATGACGGGATTGGACTTGGTGATGCTGATGACCCGTGAGGTCCCGCTCCCGTCTAGAATCACGTTCTCCGGGTTACAGGCAGTGGGGACCCAGATCCAATCTGTTCCCCCAGGGTTGAGGCGAGCCTGCCACGCGCCATCCAACGTGACTGTCTTGGTGACGACGATGGGCCCATAAAAGGTGGAGGGCCCGGCGAGGTCATCCCGGTCGGCCACGCAGATCGTCTCGCCGGCCGACGTCCATCCCAGGGCGTACTGGATGGTCTTGCAGGGGTTATTGGGGTCGCTGCAGGTATTCTCCGGGCTGTTGTTGCCGCCGTTGACCACATAGCGGTCGCACATCCCGCTGCCCTGCGCCTGGATAGTGGAGCCCTTCAGGGCAAACACCAACAGGACTGCCAGTCCCAGGCCAATTCCGATGGCCGCCAGTAAACGCAGGGTATGCATCTTGGCCTCCTTCGAAAATAGAGATCAGCAGGTCAGCAGTCAGCGAATCAGCGAATCCGCGAATCCGCGAACCTCAAAATCACTTGCATGGCAAATGTAACGCAAACTTCAGTTTGCGCTCCTTCGAAAATAGAGATCAGCAGGTCAGCAGTCAGCGAATCAGCGAATCCGCGAACCTCAAAATCACTTGCATGGCAAATGTAACGCAAACTTCAGTTTGCGCTCAGGCCGCCCCGGAATGAATTCCGGGTCTGCTACGTCAAGTTCGCTGAAGCGAACTTCCCAAACAACGCGCTTCAGCGCGGTTGGCTCGTGTCAGGCTGGGGATGGAATCCCCAGCCGAACGACGCTCTAACCTCAGAAAATGGCTCACGGATGGCCACAGATTTCACGGGTAAGAAAAGGGTGCGTGAACTTCAGGTTGCTCTCAGGCCACCCCGGAATGAATTCCGAGTCTGCTGCGTCAAGCGCGCTGAAGCTGGCTCCTCGAACAATGCATTCTTTGGTAGATGGCAGCTCAGTGAGGGGGCACAATCCGACAGTTACATCGGCGGATACGGGGTGGCTGGGTGCTAGAGATGCGGAATACTGATGCAGGATGCTGGAAGCTGGAAGCTGGATACTGGATACTGGATACTGGATGCTGGAAGCTGGATGCTCGATGCTGGACACTGGATGCTGGATGCTCGATATTGGATACTGGATGTTGGATGCTGGACGCTGGTCATCACTCATTACCCATCACCCATCACCCATCACCCATTACCCATCACCCGCCACCCCTTTCCCCTTACCCTCTGCAGTGAGTCCTCGCACAATTTCATTATAGCACGCCTTTTCAGCCAGCGCGCACAGAATTTCCTGGCGAGTGCCGCGGCCGCGAGCCTGAGAGCGTCAGGAAACGGCCTCCGCGCGCCGCAGCAGCTTCGAGGCTGGAGTCGCCGCGCCGGCGGGGTGAACACTCCCTCACAAATCGGTTTCTATGACCTGGGTGATGCAAGCGACAAGACGCAATAATTTTTCCATGACGTGTTCTGCGTGGATGTTCCCTTCATGTTTGGGCTGGCTCAGGCGGTCCGATACCACACCTACCCAGCTGCATTTCAGTCCCACCCTCCTGCCGACTGTAAAAAAGGCCGATGATTCCATCTCGATTGTGAGGACCCCCAAGTCTCGCAGACGCTTGATTAGATGTTCCTCTTCTCGATACAGAGCCTCCGTCCCAAATGAAAGCCCGATGGCGTGGGCCTCATTTTGTTGCGTCAGGTGGCGGTGAAGCAGCGCCGTCAAGCCGAAATCGGCGACGGCTGGATATTCGATCGGCGCGTAGTATCTCGAGACGCCATCGCCTCGGATAGCCCCTTCCAGCAGGACGGTATCCCCGATCTGAAGAGTGTCTTGAAGCGCGCCGCCCAACCCCAGTCCGATCACATACTGGATCCCACAGACGGCTAATTGCTCTAACGAGTTGGCAATTCTTGCCCCGCCATACGACGGAAAATGAATTGCAAAACGCTTCCCGTTCCTGGCGACACACCGGTGCACCGGTGTGGTGCTGTACGGCCACTTAAAGTCTGGGTCAATGTGGGGAAGCGTTTCAACCGCCTGCCGGAAGAGGCCAGAACTGAAGAGAACTAAACACGTCCTCCCAAGCTCCGCATTTTCTGGATCAAAGCCATGATAGAGGAAATCCTCTCGAGGGGTGACATAGCAGGCATCACCAGTCCAAATATCATCACGGAAGATTGAGTTCATCTATTTTGTTCCTGTTCACGGCCCTTGTTGCAAGGACCCGGCGATCTCAAGCAGCAGAGGCTCGAGGTCGTGGGGATGACTTTCGTCGAGTGGGGACCAGGCGTCCGAGAGGGAGATGGAGACGGTGAGCAATCCCCTACGCCAAACCAGGTAATATGCTCACGCCGTCTCCTTACATGACAGGATGCCCCCTTGCGGATGACCTGCTGCGCGCGCGGTCAGCTGCAGGGAGCATCCGTCCGTCAGCCCGCCTGACTATTATGAAAGGGGCTTATTCCTTCGCCGGCAGCGTCGTGATGCGCTCCCCCCGAATGTACGCCTCCAGGTTCTCGCGCGCCTCATCGTCGGTGAATTGCACCGGCGGTGACTTCATGAAATAGGCCGAAGGCTCCACGATCGCGCCGCTCAAGCCGCGATCCAGCGCCAGTTTTGCCGTGCGGATAGCGTCAATGATGACGCCGGCGCTGTTGGGGCTGTCCCACACCTCCAGTTTGACCTCCAGGTTGAGCGGGACATTGCCGAAGGTCGTGCCTTCCATGCGGATGTAGCACCATTTGCGATCCTGCAGCCACGGCACGTGATCGCTGGGGCCCACATGAATGTTCTCCGCGCCCAGGTTGTAGGGAATCTGGCTGGTGACGGCGTTGGTCTTGGAGATCTTTTTCGATTCCAGCCGCTCGCGCTCCAGCATGTTGAGGAAATCGGTGTTGCCGCCGAAGTTGAGCTGATAAGTGCGGTCAATCTGCACGCCGCGGTCCACGAAGAGCCGCGTGAGCACCCGGTGCAGAATCGTCGCGCCCAGCTGGCTTTTCACGTCATCGCCGATGACGGGTAAGCCCCGCTCGGCGAACCGCCGCTGCCAGTACCCCTCGCGCGCGATAAAGACCGGAATGCCGTTGACAAAGGCGCAGCCGGCGTCCAGAATCTGCTCCACGTACCACTTGGTCGCCATCTCGCTGCCTACCGGCAGGAAGTTGACCACGACCTCGGTCCGGGTGTCCTGCAGAATGCCGCGAATGTCCGCCGTAGGGCCGGGCGCTTTCTGGATGACCTGGGACAGATATTTGCCCAGACTGTCGTGCGTCATGCCTCGATACACCGGAACGTTGAGGTACGGCACCTCGGCGAACCGGTAGGTGTTGTTCGGCGGGGCGAAAATCGCCTCGGAGAGGTCCTTGCCTACTTTGTTCACGTCAATGTCGAAAGCCGCCGTAAATTCGATGTCCCGCACGTGATAGGGGCCGAGGCGAGCGTGCATCAATCCCGGAATAAAGGCATCTTCCGGCGCGTTCTGATAGAAATGAACTCCTTGCACCAGCGCTGAAGCGCAATTGCCAATGCCGATGACCGCAACCCGGATTTTCCGTTCACTCATGTCCTATTGATCTCCTTGAAAAAATGATTTGACTTGTAATCCGACGCTCGTTGCCTTTGGGGGAGCAAGCCGTCGGTGAGACTCCCTGGTGGGAACCCGCTGGGGATGGCCCAAGAGGACTATAGCACGGTTCGTAACGCTGTCAAAAAATCGCCCGGCAGCCAGGAATAGTACTTAGGTACTATTCCCCCATAGTTACAATTATGTTAAAATTTAGTCAGGATTTTCATTCCAGGTGCGTATGTTCGGTAAGAAATAAGTTTATCAGGGGGTGCTATGATGGGCAAAACGCGGTTTCAACGAGTTGTAGCGCTGTTTTTGGTTATCTTCACGCTAACTTTCGCTTTGTCAGGCAGCACGCTACGTGGAACCTCCTCACGGATCGCGGTTATCGTGCGGGGCGCCACCCTGGAAAGCGCCGCTGTCGCAGTCGCCCAGAACGGCGGGCGGGTGCTGGAGAGCTATCCCATGATTAACGCCGTTTTGGCCGACATTCCCGTCGCCGCCGGCAACGCTCTCGTCGCCGCCGGGGGCGTTGAGGGCGTGTTCCCCAATCACACCGTCGAGGTTGCAGGCAGTCCGGCCGGGGGGGACGTGGAATTCGCCGAAGCCGTGGGGGCGGCGGACGTGTGGGCCGAGGGCAATCTCGGTCAGGGCGTCACCGTTGCCTTCCTGGATACCGGCATCGAACCGCGTTTTGCCAGTCTGCGCCACGGAGCCAATGGGAATCAGCGCATCCTGGCGTACTACGACGCCATCGGCAATAAGCTCTATAAGGAGCCGCATCTGATGCAATCACCGGGCGACCCGAATGGGCACGGCACGCACGTCGCGGGCATTGTCGCCAACAGCACCTACGAGTCGCAGACGGGGACCTATCTGGGCCTGGCGCCGGCGGTGAACATGGTGGCGGTGCGCGTTCTGAATGCCAACGGCTCAGGGACTTACGCGGATGTGTTGCGCGGCATTCAGTGGGTCATTGACCACAAGGACGTTTACAACATCCGCGTGCTCAACATCTCCATGTATGCGCAGTCCCTCGCCCCGTACTGGGCGGACCCCTTCTGCCTGGCCACGATGGCAGCCTGGAATGCGGGCATCACGGTCGTAGCGAGCGCGGGGAACGGCGGGCCTACGCCGATGAGCATCGGTGTGCCGGGCAACACTCCCTATGTCATCACCGTCGGCGCCTTCACGGATAATTACACTCCCTCTGATTTCGGCGATGACTACATTCCGGAATTCTCCGCCACGGGGCCTACGCTGGACGCCTTCGTCAAGCCGGATGTGGTCGCGCCCGGTGCGCATATCGTCTCGCTGGCGCGCCATGACACCTATCTGGCCCAGCAGTATCCCGACAACCGCATCGTCCCCTTCTACTTCAAGACCGCCGGAACCTCGATGTCGGCGGCGATGGTCTCCGGCGCGGCCGCGTTGATGCTCAGCGCGCATCCGGAATTGACCCCCGATCAGGTGAAGTACCGCCTGACGCTCACGGCGCGACCGCAGTTCAGCGAGTACACCGGTGAAGCGGCATACAGCATCTGGGAGCAGGGCGCCGGACGCATTTGGATCCCCGATGCCGTCCACACGACCATTCAGGGTGTCGCCAATCGCGGCATGGATCTGGCGGCCGACCTCGCGGGCGAAATCCACTATCAGGGCAAGACGGTGTACGATCCGGCAACGGAGCAGTTCCACATTTTGGGCTATGACACCTGGGCCGGCAATTATGATACCTGGGCTGGCAATTATGACACTTGGGCGGGTGGCTATGACACCTGGGCTGGCGGCACCACTAACTGGTCGGGTGACTTCAATGACTGGGTGGCTGCCTACCAGAGCTGGAGCGAGGGCTGGAACGCCTGGGCTGGAAATTACGACACCTGGGCTGGCGGGTATGACACCTGGGCCGGCAATTACGACACCTGGGCGGGTGGCTACGACACCTGGGCGGGTGGCTACGACACCTGGGCGGGTGGCTATGACACCTGGGCTGGCGGCTACGCGACCTGGGCCGGCGGTTACGATACCTGGGCGGGTGGCTATGACACCTGGGCGGGTGGTTATGACACCTGGGCCGGGAGCTATGACACTTGGGCCGGCTCTATTGGTGACCCCACCTGGGCCGCAGCTTTTGTAAATCTGCAGAATATGCCAGGCGCTACTACCCTTCTTGGCATCACATTGATCTCTACTGCTGAATAAATCTGCCCTTCACACAAGAAACGTCAGGCGGGAGCTATTACTCCCGCCTGACGTATTTTTTCCCATGCGCTTAGCAGGTCTGCCCTATGGGGAGATGCTTCTTCCCAACTGTTCCAGCAGCTTCATGGTCTCTGCCAAATCCGCTGCTGCTCCAAAATGTGTGAATACATCGCGGACTGCCAGAAGCTCGGCTTGCGCTTGTGGAATTGCGCCTTGTTTGGAGTAGAGTAGCGCCAGCCAGTAACGGGAGCGCGCTTCTTCAAGGAAAGATTTGCCTTCCTGCATCAACCTGATACTTTGGACTATATGTTGTTGCGCACCTTCCAAATCATTTTGCGAATAGGCAATACGCCCTCTCAGCAGCTCACAGCGGCCTTTTTCGATGTTGACCGTAGTATCTTCATGCTCAAAGGATTGCAGCAGCTTAAAGCTCAATTCACAAGCTTCGTGAGCCAGTTCTATTTGACCTTGCTCCAAATTGAGCGCCCCCCGCAGAAAGTGTGCATTTGCAAGTTCCAACTGTTCACGGGCGCCGATTTCTCTGTAAAGACTAATCGCAGCATTGAGATGTTGCGCGCTCTTCTCCCATTGTTTGCGCAGCAAGTACACACGTCCTAAATTACGATGTGCCTGGGCCAGATGATTAAGCACCATGATCTGTTGCGCCAGCCTGAGCGCAATGTGCAGGTGCGTCTCTGCCTTATCCCACTCCCCTAATTCGGTATAAAGGACGCCGAAGTTAAGATGGGCAATGACCATTCCTTCGATATCTCCGATACGCTCGACGATTTCCAGACAGCGGTGGTAACTGCTGAGGGCTTTTTCCCAATCCCCTTGATTCTTTTGCAGGATGCCCAAATTGTTCAACGGCCGCGCCATGCCGACCACATCGCCTACCTGCTCCAGGAGTTCCAGTGACTTCTGGACTGCCGCTGTGGCTTTCTCCAGATCCCCTTGGGTGTAATACACCGCTCCCAAACGGTTGAAGATGGCGGAAAGCGGCCCGTACAGCTGGTGTTGCCCGGCGAGGCGGGCCGCCTGTTCCAGCCAGCGTTGCGCCGTCATGACATCTCCCTGCCGCAAAGAGAGCCATCCCAGCTCCGAGTCGAGCTGCGCCTCCACTCTGGGGAGGGGATGCGGCGCCAGGCGGAGCTGTGCTAACCCCTGCCGCAGCCAGATCTCCGCTTCCTGCTGATTGCCCTTTTTGTGCCATACCTGCCCTAACTTCAGCATCACTTCGGCCGCGTCTTCTTGAAAGCCCTCGGTCGGGCTTTCCAGGGCGGCTCGATAGCAGGCGATCGCTTCCTCGTAGTTGCCGACGTGCTGGTTGACGTCGCCCAGGCCGATGTTGGCCTGCCGACGTTCCGCGGCATAGGTCTCGATATGCTGCGCTAACTGCAGGGCGCGGCTGTAATAGTCCAGCGCTTCCCGGTTGGCAAAGCGCTGACGGGCGCGATCCCCTGCCAGCAGCAGGTACTTGAGCGCTTTGCTGCGCTCGCCGGCGCGATCGTAGTGCAGGGCGAGCACCTCCACGTGCGGCGCCAGATCCGCCGCGTACAGCTGCTCGATCGCCTCGGCGATGTTGCGATGGAGCAGCGGCCGCTGGCTCCGCAGCAGGCTGCTGTAGATTGTCTCCTGGGTCAAAATGTGGCGGAACGCATAGGCTTTCTCTTCGCCTTCATGCCGCTCGACGAGCAGCCCCATCTCCGTGAGCCGCTCTAACGCCGGCAAGACGTTGGCGCTGCCCTGCTGCCGTCGCCGCACCTCGTTGAGCAGGCTGGCGGAAAATTGCAGGCCGATGACGGCCGCATCGCGCAAGAGGTTCCGCAGGTCTTCGGGCAACCGATCCACACGCGCCATCATCAACCCGCGCAGGGTGGTGGGGATTTCCAGCGTTTCGGTGCTGATGAGGGGGCTGACTTCCCATTGGCCGTTGGCTGCGTGGACTAGCTGGCGCTCGATGAGCGTGCGCACGAACTCCTCGATGTAGAAGGGGTTACCCTCGGCGTGGCGCAGGAGCAATTGGATCATCGTTTCGGGCAGCTCACGGACGTTGATCAAATTCTCAAGCAAGGCGCGGCTGTCTTCATCCGAAAGCGGGCTGACGTTGATTTCCGTCACCAGCGGACCCGTCGCTGCCTCGCCTGCCGCGGCCCAGGGGAGCGGCGTTTCCGGTTGCGGACGGGTGATCACGCACAACAACACGGGCAATTCCCGGGTCAGCGGGGCGAGCGCGTTCAGCATGTCATGCGAAAGATCATCGGCCCAGTGGAAATCCTCCAGAATCAGAATAAGCGGGCATTCCGCGCTGAGCGTCACGACCCATTCGCGCATCGCCAGCAGAGTCAGTTTTTTGATCTGTTCCGGTTCCAATTCCCTCAAGGCGGGATGCTCGGTCGCCGCGGTCCGCACGCCCAGAAGAGCGCGCAGATGTGGTCGAAGGTCCGGCGAGACGTACCGTTCTACTCCCGCCAGGCCGCCGGGCAGGGTGCGCAGCGCGTTCTGGAGCAGGGAACGGAAAATCCCGTAGCCTGTGCCCTGCGCATAGGGCAGTCCGCGCCCCTGGAAGATGGTAGCCTGGTCGGGGGAGAGCGCGCTGAGCCATTCGGCCACCAGTCGCGTCTTGCCGATGCCGGCCTCGCCGCGGATGACGACGATCCCTCCCGTGTGCTGTTCGAGGAGCGCCGTGCGCGCCTTTGCCAGCTGTTCGAGCTCGGCGGCGTGTCCCAGGAAGACGGGGCGCACACCGGCCAGACCGCGCACCGCAAGCGGAATCGCACGCTCGCTCAGCAGATCGTAGAGGGGAAGCGGCGTGTCCAGCCCACGAATCGTCATCTCGCCGAGGGCCTGGTAGTTGAACAGCGCTCGCGTCTGCTGGTACACCCGCTCGCTGACCAGAATGTGACCCGGCAGCGCGTGAGATTCCAGCCGCGCGGCGAGGTTTACGGTCTCGCCGATGACGGTGTAGGCGGCCTGTGCCTCTGTCCCCAAAACGCCGGCGACGGCCAGCCCGCAGTTGATGCCGATTCGGATTTGAATGGGGGCGCCCAGGCGGGTTTGCGCGATGGGGGCAAATTCAGCGATGGCGCGTTGCATGTCGAGCGCGGTGCGTACGGCGAGCTCGGCGTCATTCTCGTGGGCTATCGGCGCGCCGAAGACGGCCATCAAGCCGTCGCCGGTAAATTTATCCACCATGCCGTCGTAATGGTGGACGGAAGCCACCATCAGGCCCAAAAAGTCGTTGATGAGCTTGAACACCGATTCGGCGTCGAGGGAGGCCGAGAGATGCGTGAAATTAACCGCGTCCACAAACAACACGGTGATCTCGCGGCGTTCACTCCGCAGCCCCTCGGGGGTGTGCAACAGGCTGTCGGCCACCACGCGGGGCAGGAAGCGTTGCAGACGTTGGAGGGCCTCTTCCGCATTGCCCACTGAGGCAGCCGGCAGAAGGCCCTCTTCTGGCAGGCGCAGGAGCGCGCCGCAACTGTTGCAATAGCGCGCGCCGGGCGGATTGAGATGCCCACAACGCAGACAGCGCTGACTCGCTGCCGCCGCTTGTGCTTCTGTCGGAGAAACCGTATTCATACCCGAAAGCTCTTGCTGAACTCCCCACATGGTAGCATTCCCTAGTGTACCATCCTTTTGGGCTTTTGTCACGTTGACATGGATTGTATCCGGGTGAGAAATGGTAAGGAATCGGTTTTTGGGTGATGGTTTGACAAAGCGGATGTTCAAGGCATACTTGGAGAGTCGGCATGTTCTTCGGACGCACCATCGAAAATGGCGTGTGAACATGTGAACATCACATCCTCGTGGAATCGTGGGGCATGCAAGTTCTATTCACGGTGGTCTTACCGGTGTTCCTCGTTTCCGGGCTGGTGGCCCTGTTGCAGCCGCGCCTGCGACTCAACGGCGATGCCCTGGCGCGGACGAGCATGCTCGTTTTCGTGCCGGCGATGACCTTGCAGGCGCTCCTCAGAGCCGAAGGCTCGCTCGCAGAGATGGCGCGCGTTGCGCTGGCGGTGTTCCTGGAAGTTGTAGCGCTGCTGACGTTGACCACGCTGGTCGCGCGTTGGTTGCATCTCGATCGCGCTGCTCGCGGCGCGCTGGCGTGTTCGGTGGTCCTCGTCAATGCCGGCGCTTTTGCATTGCCGGTGCTGCTTTTTGCCTACGGCGAGGTCGCCCGCCTGCCGGGGATGTTTCATGTCGTCCTCTTCAACGTGCTGTTGATACCCCTGACCAGCCTGTATCTTGCGGTGACCCAGCAACCCGAAGGCGCACGCCTCGCGGCGCTGGGAGGCGCGTTGCGGCGTGTGGCGCGCACGCCGGTGATCTATGCGGCGCTGCTGGGCCTGCTCCTGCGTCTGAGCGGCCTGATCTTGCCGCAAGCCCTGCTCGAGGCGCTGGACCTCATCGCCAATGGCGCTGTCCCGCTGCTGATGGTGCTTCTGGGGGTGCAGCTGGCGGAGACTTTCTCCCATGGCTGGCAGATGCATCAGGTGCCGGCGCTGACGGCGTTGGTCGTGCTGCGGCTGATCATCGCGCCGCTGCTAGCGCTGGCGCTCGCGGAGCTGTTGGGGCTCGCGGGCATCACACGCGCGGCCCTGGTGATCAACGGCGGGATGTCCACGGCGATCCTGGCGGGCGTTTTGGCGCGGGATTATGGGGCGGACGTGCCGCTGGCCACGCTGGGGGTGCTGGTGACCACCGTGCTGGGCATCGTCACCACGACCCTGTGGCTCAACTGGCTGTTGTGAGGGCGCGGCCGGGCGTCAAACGGCGGAGGGCCTGGCCCTTCTGCTTTCGGCGTTCGCCGGAGCGAGAGGGGCAGACTTCACGCGACATGTGAAAGGGGAGCGATGTTCAAGATTGCGACGTTCAATGCCAACTCCATCCGCACGCGGTTGCCCATCATCTTAGAATGGCTGGCACGGGAGCGGGCAGATGTGCTCTGCGTCCAGGAGACCAAGGTGCAGGATGAGGATTTCCCGGCGGCGGAGATTGAGACGGCGGGCTATCACGTCATCTTTCGGGGACAGAAGGCCCAGGCAGGTGTCGCCATCATCAGCCGTGAGGCGCCGGAGCAGGTCGGGGCGGGCTTTGATGACGGCGGGCCGGCCGATGAGCCGCGTTTCCTGCGCGCCGTCTATCGCGGCATTCACGTGCTCAACACCTACGTCCCGCAGGGGCGCGAGCCGGAGTCGGAGCATTTCCAGTACAAGCTCGCCTGGTTCCGCCGCCTGCGCGCGTTCCTGGAGCGCCATTTCACGCCGGAGATGCCGGTGTTGTGGGTCGGGGATTTCAATGTCGCGACCGAAGACATTGACGTCTACGATCCGGTGGGCCTGCGCGGGCATGTGGACTTCCACCCGGAGGCGCAGGCGGCTCTGGAGGAAGTGCGGCGTTGGGGCTTTGTGGACGTGTTTCGCCGGCTTCATCCCGGCGAGCCGGGGCACTTCAGCTATTGGGATTATCGCGCGCGGAATCCCGTGGAGCGCGGCCTGGGCTGGCGGATTGATCACATCTGGGCAACCCCGCCGCTGGCAGAGAAAGCCCTCGCCTGTTGGATGGACGTCGAAGCGCGCAAGGGCGAGCGGCCCTCGGACCACACCTTCATGGTGGCGGAATTCGCCGTGTGAACGTGGGCACGTGGGCACGTGCGAACGTGGGTGCTTCGCCTGTTTCAGAGGGGATCACTTACGCATTACGCATTACGCATTACGTATTTCCAAGGAGAACAATGATGAATCACGTCGGCTCTGAAGTAGAAAACGGACAGCAGGCTTTTGCGACTTTGGGGGCATTTTTGGAGGAGGACGGCTGGTATCCCCAACAAATCGAGGATCGCAGCATTTACCGGGTGGGCTTCGAGGGGAAGAACGGCCGCTACACCTGCTTCGCCCAGATTCGCATGGATCTGGAGCAATTCATGTTTTACGCCATCGCGCCCATCAAAGTCCCCGAGGCGGCACGCGCCGCGGCGGCGGAATTCCTCACCCGCGCCAATTACGGCCTGCGCATCGGCAACTTCGAGATGGATTACACGGACGGCGAGGTGCGCTACAAGAGCAGCCTCGATTTTGAGAACGCGCTGTTGACGCCGGCGTTGATCCGCAACGCCATCTATCCGGCGGTGCAGACGCTGGATCGCTACATGTCGGGGTTGATGGCGGTCATTTACGGGGGGCAGACCCCCCAAGCCGCCATCGAGGTGATTGAGGGCCAATAAAGGCCGGCCGTCCTCTCGCTCTCAGAGGCGCGCGGCGTGGACCGCAGGGCGGCGCGATTTCCGTGAAGCTCAGCGGCTCTCTTGGGCGGCGCTCCCTTCCGCGCGCTGAACGTCCTCCCATTGACCTGCGGCGCGACTCTGACCATGATGAAGTTGCCCGTCACTCCCTGAACCTTTGCGGCTTCTGGTGCATGTAACTCTTAACGAGGCCAGCCGGTGACGATAACTGCCCGCGCCTTTGCGACCTGGACGCCCTGGTGGCAGGGCATCCTGCACCTGCGACGCTGGCTCGCGCGCCTCCTCTTCTGCGCCACGGGGGGCGCGCGCGGCGCCGATGCGGCCGGCATTCCGACCGCCGACCTCATCCGGCGTTTTCAGCGGGGACAGCCGCTCATGTTTGAGGCGCTCTTCGACCGCTACAAGGACTACGTCTACCGGGTGGCCCTCTACACGCTGCGGCATGTTGAAGAAGCCGAGGACGCCACGCAGGAGACTTTCCTGGATGTGCTGCGGGCGCTGCCCGACTACGATGTGGAGGGCCCGGCGCGTTTCGAGACGTGGCTTTACCGCGTGACGGTGAACCGTTGCAAAATGCGGCTGCGGCGCCGGCAATTCCCCGCCGAGGAGTGGGATGAGGCGGAGGAGCAGCTGGAGCGCTTGCCCAATCCCCACGAGGAGCCGCCCGAAGCGAGCGTGGAACGGCGGGAACGGGAAGCGGCGCTCTGGCGTGCGGTCGGCCAGCTCGGCGAGGAGCACCGACAGGTTCTGCTCCTGCGCTACCTGCAGGATTTGTCGTATGAGGAGATCGCCGCCGCGCTGGACATCAGCCTGGGCACGGTCAAATCACGCCTTTACAACGCCCATCGCAAGCTCAAGGAATTGTTGGGATGAGGCATCCCCTCACCATGACCCGTGGGACCGTCGCCGATGATGGGGCACACACGACAGGACACGCCGATGAGCGGTGACCATGTGGAAGCTGAGCTGCTCGCCTACCTTGACGGGGGCCTCACCGCCGCCGAGCGCGCGCGCGTGGAAGCGCACCTGGCGACCTGCCCCGTCTGCCGTGACGAACTGGCGTCGCTGCAGGCGCTGCGTGCGGAGCTCGCCGCCGCCTTCGATGCTACCCTGACCCCCGTTCACCTGCCCCTCGCCGCAGAGGAGCGCATTCGCGGCGTGCTGCGCGAACGGGTTGCGCGTCCCCGCTGGTGGTGGGCCTTGCGGCTCAATGGGGGGATCGCGCTGCAGGTGGCTCTGGCGCTGCTCGTCGTGCTGTTCTCCCTCCCTTTGTGGCCCCTCCTCACCGGCCCTCCGCCTGTCGCGGCTCAAGAGACCCTGGTATGGGGACAGGCGCGCCTCGCGCCGGGAAGCGCCGCCGCGTTGCGCGTGATCGTCCGCGACCGGCTTGCTGCGACCCCCGTGCCCGGCGCAGAAGTCGCCGTGAGCCTGGGCAAAGCGCCAGGGCTGGCCCGGGAAGTCTATCGCGGCGTGACTGACGCCGCTGGCACTGCCGCCGTTGCCTTCACCGTGCCGGCCGACCTCGAAGGGACGGTTGAGCTGCGCATTGAAACGCGCTCGCCGGCAGGCAGCGAGACCCTCGTCCGCCCCATCACGGTCGCGCGCGCGTATCGCGTCCTCCTCATGCCCGATAAACCCGCCTACCGCCCCGGACAAACCGTCCATCTGCGCGCTGTGGCGCTCGATGCGGTGACCTTGCGTCCGGCCTCTGGCGCGTCCGTGGTCTTCTCGCTCCAGGATGCGGCGGGCCGTACCCTGGCCCTCGAGACGCGGCCGACCTCGGAGTTCGGCGTGGCCTTTGTGGACATTTCCCTGCCGGACATCGCCCCCGCCGGCACGTACACCCTTCGCGCAGCCGTGGGCGACACGTCCGCCGAACGCGCGGTTTTTGTGGCGGACTACACCCTCCCCGCCTTCCGGGTCGCTCTCACGCCGGAGAAGCCCTTCTATCTGGCGGGCGCACGGCTGCGGGGCAATGTGGAGGCGGCGACTTTCTACGGTGAAGCGCTTGCCGGCGCGCGGGTCACCGTGCGCGGCTACACCCGCGATCCTCGTCAGCTGGCGGCTGAAGTGACGGGGACGCTTGACGCCGGGGGCCGCTTTGCCTTTGACCTGACGCTGCCCGTGGATTACGGCGCGACGGCCCTGGAGACGCCGGCGCCCTTTGACATTGAAGCCGAGGTAGAAGATGCGATCGGGCAACGTGTGGGCTTGCGCGACGTCGTGCCCGTGGCGGCGCAGCCCCTCCTCATCCGCGCGGTGCCAGAAAGCGGCCAGCTCAAGCCCGGCGTGGAGAACGCGCTCTATGTGCTGACGGCGTATCCTGACGGGACGCCGGCCCCGGCGACGTTGCGGGTGACCCTCCACGGCGCTGAGGTCGCCGTGGAGACCGACGCTTATGGCCTGGCGGTGCTCCATTTCACGCCGGGAGCTGCTGCGGCGCGGATCGAGATCGTCGCGCAGGACGCCGTGGGAAACACCGGCAGGCGGCGCTTCGACCTGGTGGGAGGTGCGGCGCCCGTGATTCTGCTCCGCACCGAGCGCGCCGTGTACCAGCTGGGCGAGCCGCTGCGCGTGGAGGCGCTTGTGGCGGGGGTGGCTGAGGGTGCGTCGGTCTATCTCGACGTGCTGCGCGCTCATCAGACCGTGGCGGCGCTCGCTGCGCCGGTCCAGAATGGGCGCGCCGTCTTCGCCCTGGATCTTGACGCCGGCTTGCTTGGCTCCTTGCAGCTCCATGTCTACACTTTTCTGGGCGCGGGCGCGGTGATTGAGGACACCCGTTGGGCGCTGGTGGAACCGGCACAACAGCTGGCGGTGACCGTCTCCGCCGTTCGGGAGACGTATGCGCCTGGGGAGACGGCGACCGTCGTCATCGAAACCGCAGTGGACGGGAATCCCGTCCCGGCGGCGTTGGGCCTCAGCCTTGTGGATGAGTCCGTCTATGCGCTCGACACGCGCGGCGTGGATTTCGCGCGTCTGGAGGCCTATCTGGCCCAGGAGCTGCTCGCCCAAACTGGCGACGCCGCGAGCGTGTCGCGGGCGCAGGATGTGGCGGCGCGGGCGGCGTGGGCGAACGCCCCCAAGGCGACGTATTCGCTTGAGGCGCGGGAGGCCATCACACCGGCCACGGCCGCGCCCGCACGGACCTGGGGCAACGCCCTGGGGCTGACGCTCGTGGCGCTGCCCGTCCTGTTGGGGGCGATGGTCGTGCGCGGGCTGACCGTGCCTGACACAACGTCCTTGCGCGCTGTGTGGCGGCGCGCGCGCCGGGGGGTGCTCATCCTGGCATTGACCGCGCCGTTTTGGGGCGCGGCGCTCGCCGGGGGGCTGTGGGTATTGGCGCGGCTGACCGGGGCGTGGGGCCTGCTTCTCATTGGGCTGCCCTTGCTGGGCCTGCTGGCGACGTTGCTGTTCCACGGCTGGCGGCGCCGTGAAGCGCGCTTGCAGGCGGCGCTGGGACTGACGGGAGCGTATCTCCTGTTGGGCGCAGCGTTGACGCTGCTCCTGGCGCGGGGTGGGGCGCTGCCGGGGGCGCTGCTGACGGGCGTCGTAGCGACATTTTTGCTGTTGGTGGTGGCGCTGACGCTCCTGGGGCAGAGCCTGCTCCTCGCGGGGCGGCGCGGCGCGGGCCGGGCGCTGACGGCGCTGGCCTTGTTGCTGATCGTCCTGGCGTTGTACCTCGCCTTCCTGCCGGCGCTCGATTCGCCGCTCACGCGCGCGTTGGGCAATCCTGCCCTCTACGCCGGCCCGCTGGGCTGGTTCACCGGCTGCGCGGCGCAACCTACCCCGACCCCTGCCGAAGTCACGTCGGAAGTCATCGAACAGACCGTTTCCCCGCCGACGCAGATCCCCTCTGAGACGCCGACCACGGCGGAGCCTTTCCCCCTGCGGCATGTGGTCCCCGAGACCCTGTACTGGCGCCCCGATGCCCGTACCGATGAGCAGGGGATTTTTGCCGTGGACATTCCCCTCCCTGAGAAGCCCGCCGCCTGGCGGGGAACCGTGCTTGCCTCCACCCTCGCCGGCGACATCGGCTCGGCGACGTTCGAGCTGCGGGTGGGGGAACGGTGATGGGCTGACCGACTCCCTCCGCTTTGGACCGGCAGTCGCGAGCTTCCCATAACCCGTTTCGGACCGGCGTGAACTTTTTCCCCTCCTCCTGCATGTAAGAGATAGGTGTTTCCATTCATCCTATTCAAATGACTGTCAGGAGGAGGTTTGCCATGAAGTCCCAAAACAAACTGGTGGCGTCGTTGTTGGTCATCCTGGTGTTGACGGCGGCATGTGCGCCCCGAGTCGCCTATTACGCCACGCCGAGCGCCCCAATGACGGAAGAAGTGCTCGTAGCCGCGACGGTTGAGGCGCCCGCAGAAGTTCCGCCCCAGGCAACGCCCATGCCGGCAGCGGACGCCGGCTACGCCGGCAGCGCCCTTCCCGACGTGCCGGCCCGTTATGACCGTATGGTCATCAAAAATGCGGAACTGGCGCTGTTGGTGGCGGACACCGACATTGCCATTGATCGGCTCACGCAGATCGTGGGCGACACGGGGGGCTACATCATCAGCTCGCGGATGCGCTTCAAGGAGTGGCTCGGCGTCAACTACAAGTACGCCTCCATCACCCTCGGCGTGCCGGCGGAGCAATTCGAGGCGGCGATGCGCCGTCTGCGCGGGATCGCCGTCCGCGTGATGGATGAGAACGCCTCCGGGCAGGACGTGACCGATGAGTACGTGGATCTCCAGTCCCGCCTGGGGAATCTGGAGGCGACCCGTGATCGCATCCGCACTTTCCTGGATCAGGCTCAGACGGTGGATGAGGCCTTGCGGGTCAACGAGCAGCTGGCGGCAGTCGAAGCGCAGATCGAGCAGGTGAAGGGGCGCATGGTTTACCTCCGTGAGCGCTCCGCCTACTCCACCATCACAGTGCAGTTGGACCCCGAACTCCCGCCTGCGCCAGAGGTCACCCCCGTCCCGACGCCGACATGGTCCCCGGCGGACACCGCTCGCCAGGCGAGCCAGACCCTCACGACGATCGTGCGAGCGCTCACGAAGGGGGTGATTTGGGTGACGATCGTCCTGGGACCGTTTGCGGCGCTGGTGGTGGGCGTGTGGCTCGTCGTCCGTTGGCGGGCGCGCGGGAAGAAAGAGAAGGCTCCCTCCGCCGCCTGAACGACAGCACCTTCTCATTTCCGACGATGTCTAACCGTCATGCAGCCAATCAGCCGCATGACGGTTGTGTGTGAGGCAGATTTGTCGCGAGCCGGGTTGTTGTCAGGGATGGGCGCACTGCAGGACGAGGGCGTCGGCGGTGCGGCCCTCTCGCAGGCTCTCGAGGCATTCCTGGAGGAGCTGGATGTTGCGTTGTTTGCCGGGGTTGCGCAAAGCGCGGGCGACGGCAGTGGTATAGGTGTGGTGGGTGAGAAAGTGCAGCTGCTCGGTGAACCAGGTTTCCTGGGACACGGGGCGATCGTGAATGGCGAGCTCCAGGCGCAGTCGCCGATTGACCTCGAAGAAATCTTCCCGTCCCAGAGGATCCAGGTCGGCGTCGCACAGCAGCGCTTGCAGGAGGTTGTGAGGGGTCTGCGGCATGTGCGTCGCCATGATCATCTCGTTGATGGCATAGATTTGCTCCGGCGTGTAGCCGAAATGAGGCAGGGTCGTGGCGGCGAGGGCCGTGGCGATGATTTCGTTGTCGCGGTAGCGGATGACATAGCCCAGATCGTGGTAGAGGGCCGCCGTGCGCAGCAACAGCGTCTCTGCGGGGGAGATGCCGGCTGCGGTTGCCAGGCGTTCTGCGGCGGGAAGGACATCTTCAAGCGTATGCGCCAAATTGTGGTAATATAGCGTGTGGGGGAGACCTTCGGACAGTCTCCGCACAACGTAGGCTCTTGCCTGGTCCCAGTCCGCCTTCTGCATCACGTCTTTCATGCCCTGATAATAGCATGGTTCAAATGTAAATCAACAGGCTGTTTGGCGGATTGGTTTTATGGAGGATGCGCAGGTAGTTGAAGGAGGCCCAAGGTGACGGCGGGGGTGTTGTTGTTGAATGCGAGCTATGAGCCGCTGGCGGTAGTGACGCGGCGTCGCGCCGTGTCGTTACTCATGCGGGGGCGAGTCGAGGCTGCGTGCGAGGACGTGACCGAAGTTCAGGGCTGCAACGGCGTGTTGCAGATACCTGTGGTGATTCGGCTGCGGTACTATGCCAACGTCCCCCAGCGCGGCGCGACCTGGAGCCGCAAGGCGGTGCTGCGCCGCGACGCTTTCACGTGCGCCTACTGTGGCGTGCGCGCTGGCGATGAGCGCCGCGGCCGGGTGCTGACGCAACAGGACTTCACTCTCGACCACATTTTGCCCGTGAGCCGCGGCGGCAAGAACTCGTGGAGCAACACCGTGTGCGCTTGCTTCGAGTGCAATCAGCGTAAGGCCAATCGTCTGCCGCATGAGGCGGGGATGCATTTGCGATGGGAGCCCAAGACCCCGCGCACCAATTACCTGGTCGTCGGGGGCGAGATTCCCAAGGCGTGGCGCACTTATCTGGACGTGGGCCGTCCCCATGGGTCTCCCGGCCTGTGAGAGAGATCGTCCACAAAGCCCACGGAGGGGGTTCCTTCCGTGGGCTTTTGTGTCTTTGGGGTCAGAGTCAGCGCCAGGGGCGGATTTGTGGCGACGTCAAGCGATTTGCGGCTTCTGAACCTTAGCTGTACACTCAATGCGCGCGCGGGCGGGGGACTTTGGGAACCTGGCGCCAACGTGCACGTTGAAAACACAAAAATGTGAGTCATGAGCGGTGAGTAGAGGTCGCGTCGGCTCACCGTTCGGCTGGGGATGGAATCCCCAGCCTGACAGGAGCCAACCGCGCTGAAGCGCGTTGTGTGGGGAGCTCGCTTCAGCGAACATGACCTGTCAGATCCGGCGTTCATTCCGGGGCGGGCGGCCTGAGCGCGGCCTGAAGTTCGCGCACCCTTTGCCGCGCAAGTGATTTTTCGCTTTCTCGCTTTTCCGCTGATTCGCTGACTGCTGACTCTCTGATCTCTATTTTCTGAGGAGGGTACATGGAACAGACAAAGGTCAAGGCCGGAGCGCAGATTAGCCGCCGGGCGTTCATCCAATCGGCGGTGATTTTGCTGGTGCTGATGGTGGCTGCGGGGGTGGCAACCCGGTGGGTCCCGGCGGGACGCTATGCGCGCGTGCTGGAGGGCGGGCGCGAGGTGATTGACCCGGCGACCTTTGAGCAGGTGGCGCGTCCCGACTATCCCATCTGGCGCTGGTTCGTCGCTCCCGTCGAGGTGCTCGGCAGCGCAGATGGACTGGCGCTCGGCGCCATCATCCTCTTCATCCTGATGGTGGGCGGGGCGTTTGCCATGTTGGAGCGCTGCGGCATCCTCAAGGCCGTGATCCTGCGCCTGGTACGCCTGTTCGGCGGACGCAAATATCTGCTGTTGCTCGTCGTCTCGCTGTTTTTCATGGCCCTGGGCGGCTTCTTCGGCATCTTCGAGGAGGTGGTGCCGCTGATCCCCCTGATGCTGGCCCTCTCCTACTACCTGGGATGGGACACCCTGGTGGGGCTGGGGATGAGCATCCTGGCGACGAATGTGGGGTTTTCCGCCGCGGTGACCAATCCCTTCACGATTGGTGTGGCGCAGCAGCTGGCGGGCCTGCCGCTGTTTTCGGGCGCGTGGCTGCGACTCCTCATCTTTGCGGTGATGTACGGGATTTTCGCGGTCTTCCTGGTGAACTATGCCCGCCGGGTCGAACGTCACCCCGAAAGCTCGCCGGTGTTTGCGGGCGAGCAGGCCGAACGGGCGCGCTATCAACCGCTGGATGTGACAGCGCTGGAGGCTGCGCCGGCGTTGGGCGCGGCCTTGCGCTGGTTCCTCGTCTTCCTCGTGTTGATTCTGGCGGTCCTCGTCAGCGTTCCCTTCGTCCCGGCGTTATCGCAGTTCGCGCTGCCGCTGCTGGGCGTGCTGTTTTTGAGCGCGGGCCTGGGAGCCGGACGGCTTTCCGGTTTCTCGTGGCAAGCGGTGGGCGCGGCGCTCTGGGAGGGCGTGGTGGGCATCGCCCCCGGCGTGATCCTGATTTTGATGGCGGCGAGCGTCAAACACATCGTGGTCAGCGGCGGGATCATGGACACGTTGCTGCACGACGCTTCCGGCGTCATGGCCAGCACCGGCCCTTTCGGCGCGGCGCTGCTGATCTACGTGACGGCGCTGTTCATCGAGCTCTTCATCAGCTCCGGCTCGGCCAAGGCGTTTTTGATCCTGCCGATTTTGTTGCCGCTGGCCGATCTGGCGGGCGTGACGCGGCAGGTGGCCGTCCTGGCGTACTGCTTCGGCGACGGCTTCTCCAACCTGGCGTATCCTACCAATCCGGTGTTGCTCATCAGCCTGGGGATGACGACGGTGAGCTATCCCAAATGGCTGCGCTGGCTGCTTCGGCTGTGGATCTGGGTGATCCTGGCGTCTGTGGCCTTTCTGGGACTGGCGGTGGCGCTTCACTATGGACCTTTCTGAGGGACGCCTGACCTTTTCTTTCCCTGCGGATTACCCCACGGCGCGCGCGCAGTTTCGAGCCCTCGCGCCCCGCTTGCAGGCGCGTTGGCCGGCGGCGCAGATGGAGGCGTTTCCTTTGAGCGGACAGGCCGATCTGACCGTGGATGGGTTTTACGCGCCCCCGTTGGAGACGCCGCGACGCCTGTTGACCGTGACGACCGGCCTGCACGGCATCGAGGGCTATGTCGGCGCGACGATGGTGCAGCTGTTGGTCGAGGAATTCCTGCCGCGCCTCGATCCCCGTGAGACGGGCCTGTTGCTCATCCATGCGCTCAATCCCTGGGGGATGGCGCAACGGCAGAAGACCAACGCCGCGAATGTGGATCTCAACCGCAATTTCATCCTCGAAGGCGATTTTCCGGTCGTCTCCAACGCGGATTACGCCGCGTTGCATCCCGTGTTTGCCCCGTCCCGGCCAGTGCAGCGGCGCGACTTGGGTTTGCTGCACTTCCTGCTCACGCTGGTGGGGCCGCTGCGCCGCTTTTCGGTCGCCCGCGTGCAGGAAGCCTTCCTGATCGGGCAATATAGCCATGCGGACGGTATCTACTACGGCGGGACAGCGCTCCAGGAGGAACTGCAGCTGCTGTTGCGATGGCTGCGACCGTGCCTGGGGCGTTACGAGCAGGTGGTGTATCTGGACATGCACACCGGCTATGGCCCGCGTCAGCAGATGAGCGTGGTGCATTCTCCCCAGGAGCTGCGCAGCGACCGTGAGCTCGCGGCGCGGTTGGATTATCCTCTCGTGGTTCATACCGAGCCGGGCGCCTTCTATGCGATACGCGGAGACGTGGTGGACGGGCTGTATTCGCTGACGCGAAGTGAGGCGCCGCGCACGCGCTTTTACGGCGCGGCGTTTGAATTCGGCACGTTGGGCGACAGCTGGCCGGCCAAAATCCGCAGTATGCAGACGATGATCCTGGCGAATCAGCTGCGGCATCACGGCGCCGGGACTGCGGCGGTGCGGGCGGCCGTGCTGCGGCGTTTCGAGGCGCTCTACGTCCCAACGGCGGCGTCCTGGCGGGACAAGGCGCTCGCGGATGGCCGGCGCGCTTTTGAGGGGATTTTGCGCGCGGAGGGATTGCTTGCTGGCGCACACTGAGCAAGCACAAAAATGGCGACCCAAAAGCAAACTGAAGTTTGCGTTACCTTTTCCACGCAAGTTATTCTGAGGTTCACAGATTCGCCTTTTCGCTGATTCGCTTTTTCGCTGATTCGCTGACTGCTGACCCGCTGACCTCTATTTTTGAAGGAGCCATCGGCGTGAAATCGGCTTTGAAAATCGAGAGCCTGCAAAACCCACGGGTGAAAGCTGCCGTGCGGCTGAACGAAGCGCGCGAGCGGGCCACGCAACAGCGGACTCTGGTAGAAGGTTACCGGCCGTTGCTGCGCGCGGTGGAAAACGGCTACCCGTTGGAAGAGGTATATTTCTGTCCGACGCTGTTTTTGGGCGGCAACGAGCCGGCGTTGCTGGAGCGTGCTGCCCAGGCCGGAGCGGAGCTGCTCGAGGTGACGGAGGCAGCGCTGCGCAAGATGACGACCCGCAACCGTCCCGAAGGGTTGTTGGCGGTCGTCCCCATCGTGCGTCGCCCGTTGCCGTCGCATCAGCCCGGCGCGTGTGGCTTCTACCTGATCGTGGAACGCATCGAGCGCCCCGGCAACCTGGGCACCATCTTCCGCTCGGCGGATGCGGCGGGCGTGGAGGGGATCGTGATCTGCGACCCGCAGACCGACGCCTTCAATCCAGAGGTGATCCGTGCCAGCATCGGCGCGGTGTTCTCGACGCCGATGTTCGAGGCGCGCAGCGCCGACGCCCTGGCCTGGTGCCGGCGCTACGGCTTGCAGACGGTGGCTGCGACGCCTCACACGGAGCTGCTCTACACCGCTGCGGATTTCACACAGCCGCTGGCCATCGTGGTCGGTGCGGAAAAGGTGGGCCTGAGCGAGCTGTGGCTGACGCAGGCCGATCTTCGGGTGCGGATTCCCATGCTGGGGCAGGCCGATTCCCTCAACGTGGCAACGGCGACGACGCTGCTGCTCTACGAAGTTGTGCGTCAGCGCGGGGTGTCCGCGCCGCCTCGTCCCTGAGGGAGGAGGAATCTCATGATGCCCTCTTTTGCCTTTCTGACGGCGGATGATTGGAAGGACTACGCCCTTCTCGACAGTGGGGATGGGCGCAAGCTGGAGCGCTTCGGTTCCTATACGCTGGTGCGCGCCGAGCCGCGTGCGATGTGGCGACCCGCGCTGCCGGCGCGTGTGTGGGACTCCGCCGACGCGGTCTTCCAGCTCACCGGCGAGGAGAGCGGCGGTAACTGGCATTTCCGTCGCCCGCTGCCGGCTACGTGGACGCTGCGCTATCACGGCTTGCGCTTTGAGGTGCAGGCGACGGCGTCGCGGCACATGGGGGTGTTCCCGGAGCAGGCCGCGCATTGGGATTGGATCACTGCGCAGCTCCAGGCGGCGCGGCGCCCCGCTCGGGTGCTCAACCTTTTCGGCTACACGGGGCTGGCGACATTGGCGGCGGCGCAGGCGGGGGCGGAAGTGACCCATGTGGACGCTTCCAAACGCGCGGTCACCCAGGCGCGGCGCAACCAGGACCTTTCAGGGCTGGCGCAGCGTCCCATCCGCTGGATTGTGGAGGACGCGCTCAAGTATCTCCAGCGTGAAGTGCGTCGCGGCTCGCGGTATGAGGGGCTGATTCTGGATCCGCCCAAGTTCGGGCGCGGGGCGGGGGGCCAGGTGTGGGAGTTCTTCGAGCACTTCCCCGCCTTGCTGGACGCCTGCCGGGAGTTGCTCAGTCCTGAGCCGCTGTTCGTGGTCATCACGGCTTATGCAGTACCGGCGTCGGCGCTCGCCCTTTATCACGCGCTGGAGGAGCGGCTGGAGGGGCTGGGCGGCGCGCTCACGGCCGGGGAATTGGTCACCGTTGAGCAGAGCGCGGGACGCTGGCTGTCGCAGGCCATTTTCGCCCGCTGGAGCGGCCTGGAGGCCCGGACGCAAGCGGGAGGGTGAAGCGGTGTTCGCGGCGGCCAAGGAGCCGCGAGCCGGCGTCAGGCATGAAAAAAGCGCTCTGTCTCACACAGAGCGCTTTTTGGCTGGGGGCGGAGGATTCGAACCCCCACATACGGATTCAGAGTCCGCTGTCCTACCGTTAGACGAGCCCCCAAAACAGGTCGGAAAAGGGTTTCCCGTGTGGCAGATTATACCACCCTCCTGAATTTTGACAACTCCAGCTGCTCATTTCGGCGCGGCTATGGGCCCGGTGAATGACGCGCTAGCTGTTCTCGCGCAGGCAGGTCCCCAGCGCGGTGAGGAGCGCCGCAAGGTCGTCGCGCGTGTTGTATCCCTGGACAGAAACCCGCACCAGGCGCTGCCCCTGCCATGAGATGAGGGGGACTTCGATCCGGAATTCGTCGTAGAGCCGCTGCTTCAGGGCATCGGGATCGCCGGGCGGGAGGGGAAAGGCCGCCATCTGGGCAGACCATGTTTCCGTGAGCGGCGCGAGAAACGGCAGGCCTGTGAGGTTGTGCAGCTGTTCGCCGAACTCGCACAGCAGGGCGTGACAGCGGGCGCGCACGGCGGGCCAATGGTGTTCGGCCATGAACTGCAACGCCGCCGGGACGCTCAGATACGCCGCGATGTCGCGCGTCCCCTGATATTCCTGCTCGTCAATGAAGCGCGAAGGCCCCGGGCGCTCGGCCCGCCAGCCCCAGCTCACCACAAGCGGTTCCAGCAAGGATTGCACCTCGCGCCGGGCGTACAGGAAAGCGGCCCCTTTGGGCGCCAGCATCCATTTGTGCGCATTTCCCGTGTAGAAATCGGCCCCGAGGGCCTCCAGCGCCAGCGGAATCTGCCCCGGCGCGTGCGCCCCATCAATCACGGTGAGGATGCCGTGTTCCCGTGCGCGGCGGATGAGCCCGGCGATAGGGAGAATCAGCGCGGTCGGCGAGGTGATGTGGCTCAGGAAGAGGACTTTCGTCCGTGGGGTGACGCCGCTCCACACGGCCTCGACGACCTGTTCCGGCGAGCTCAGCGGCGTGGGGAGGGGTTGCGTCACGTAGCGCGCCCCGCGTTTCTCGCAGGCGAAGCGCCAGGCGCGCTCGCACGCGCCGTATTCGTGATCGGTCCCCAGCACCTCATCGCCGGCGGCGAGCGGCAGCGACCGCGCTACGATGTTCACGCCCGTCGTGGCATTGGGGATGAAGACAAGATCATCGGCGGCGGCGCCGAGCGCTGCGCCGAGCGCCTGACGGGCTTCGCGCATGAGCGCTGCAAAACGCCGTCCCAAAAATTCGACCGGCTGCCGTTCCAACTCCAGCTGCCATTGCTGATAGGCTTCGAAGACCGGTTGGGGACACGCGCCGAAGGAGCCGTGATTGAGGAAAACGATCTCAGGCCGCAGCAAAAACGCCTGGCGCAGGTCAACGTCCGCTGGCATGATCAAGCGTCCCTCCTCACGCCGGCTCCGCGTCGAAGTAGATCGGATTCGAGATCAAAGCCGGCAGCGGCGGCAGGTCCGGCATGAACTCGCGCAGGATTTCGACCCGCGCGAATCCCGGGGCCGGCATCGTATATGTGCCCTGAAAATCCCCGTCCGTTTCGGCCTTGAGCAGGGGAACGCGGCCTTGCCCCGTGATCACTTGCAGCACGTCGCCCGCTCGCAGGCCGGCGACTTCGATGACGAGGTCGTCGCCATGCGGGAAAGGGACGCTGTCCCCCAGCATGGCTTCCCCGGCGTGCAGATTCAACTCAGGCCCATCGGGCGCGTAGACGATGTAGGCACGCCCCTGTCGCAGCGCGGCGAGGATGTCCGACGCGCCCGCCGAGGAGGCGTAGACGCAGGTCGTGGGGCCGCCGGGGAAGAGGAAGAGCTGGCTGCGGTGATAATCGCTTCCGCCACACGCGGGGAGCTTCCTTCCGGCGACGAGCAGGCTGTGCCACCATCCGATCGCGCGCAGATTGGCCGGACGCATGGGGCCGTTCCACACCTCGATGCAGTCGAAGGGCAGCGCCTGGGTGTCGAACAGGAAGGGACAGAGCTCGTCGAAGGGATGCGCGAGGGTGATGAGTGCGCCGCGCGTCCGCGCTGCAGTAAAGCGCGCCGCAACCTCCTCAGGTGTGTTGGCCGCGAAGGGGCCGTCGTAGGGTTGATCCACGCCGGTGAAGGTGGCATGTCCCCGGTAGTGCGTCCATTCGATGCCGGGAATCAACGTCATGCCGGGGATGGAGGGCAAAGCCTCGGCCCGCGCCATTTGATTGTGGTCCGTGAGCGCCAGGAAGTCCAGGCCGTGCCGCAGCGCGTGCTGGGCCAGCTCCGCGACGGTGAGAACGCCATCCGACGCCACCGTGTGCACATGCAGGTCGCCCTTCAGCAAGCGCCGGCGTTTGTCGGTCAGGGTCAGTTCATAGAGCACGCGGACCCCTTCCGGCGCGACTTTGTACGCTCCTAGCAGGATGTGCCATTCACCGGGCAGCAGGCGCGTGGGCCGATAGCCGGGCGTCGCCCAGGTCTCGCTGACCTGGATGCTGATCTTGTCGGAGCCGGAGGCGCCTACTTGCGTTCCATCCGGGGCGATCAGTCCCAGGTCAAGGATGTTGATCTCGCGCCGGGCAGTGAAAACACCTGGCGGCATATCCGCCTCGCGCCGGTCGTAGCGGGCATAGCGATAGGTGAGCGCGAGCGATTCGACATCCGGCGGCATGGAGAAGGGGAGCGTCACATACCGGCCCTCTTGCTCGTGGCTGACGAAATACTCGATGCGGATGCACGTTTCCATGGCGTTTCCTTTGAAAATAGGGATCAGCGAGTCAGCAGTCAGCGAATCAGCGAAAAGGCGAGAAAGCGAGAAAAATCACTTGCGTGACAAAGGCATCGCCACTGACTGAAAAACGTAAAATTTCCTGGCGACCCTTGAAGATTGAGTATCAACTTTTTCCCCCTATCCCCTGGCCCCTTTCCCCCGCGCAGCGCGGGGGAAAGGGGAACTTTTTTTTGTGGGGCTTTGCAGGCGGGCGTAGCCCGCCTGCAAAGCCCCAATTTTTTTTCTCCCCCTCCCCAACGGCGTCTGCGCCGTTGGGGAGGGGGCAGGGGGTGGGGCAAAAGCTACAGGCCACAAAGGTTCCTTCATCGTCGTCTGGCACCCTGGCGCCAGGCTAAAAGTCACCTCACATTTTCATCCTTGGATGGTGTGCGCCAGCACATGGCAACTCCTCAGCAAATAGAATCCGTGCCCACGTGCCCAGGTGTCCGCGTTCGCACGTTCCACTGAACTCTCTCGCCCAGCGGATGCAAAAAGGAGGGGCGCCGCTGCAATCACGCTGCACCGACACCCCCCCTCGTATGCCTTATTTATTCCCCAATCGTCAGCAACCGCCCGTCGCTACGACCGAAGACCTCCGGGAAGTAGAATTCCTTCGCCACGGTGGGGATTACGCGGTATTCGCCCGGCAACGTGGCGCGGAAGGTGTAGCTGTACTCGTAGGTGCCCGCGCTCAGATAATCGGCGAAGAGCACGACTTTCTCATCCCGTAGCTCGCTGCGGCTATACCAGTTCCACCACCACCACCAGCGGGAGCTGGGCTGCGACAGAGTCGGCTCGAGCGCCAACAGGCTCGTGGTCGCCAGGCCGGTGTCTACCGCCTCGCCGCCCGCCGGCAGCGGATCTTCCACCACCACGTAGTAGCGGTCGTGCGGGGTGATGAGGGTGAGGTCTACCCGAATCACGTCGCCCAGTTTCACCTCGCGGACCTCCGGGCAATCCAGCACGCTGCCGCCAGCCTTGATCTGCTCCGCAGCGCACGAAGCGAGCGTGTAGCGCCGTTGGATGCTGAAACCGCGATCGGCAGGCTCCAGCGCCTCGACGGGTTGATAGACTTCCAGATGCGCGGTGTAGTAGAGCCGCCCCGGCCCCGCCGTGCGAGCGATGCCCAGCACGTTGAGGGTGTCGGTGAGCAGATCGGCGATGGGGACGGTGACCTTCGTGCTCTGGCGCACGGTCTCGCGGGTCGCGCTCGCGGTCGCCAGCTCCGCGCCGTTGAGGAAGGCACCGTAGTCGTAGGCGGCGTCGAGCTCGCCCGTCATCACCATCCAATCCGTGAGGGCGATCAGCGCCCACGCCGTCTCCTGCGTCGTCTCCCAGATGCCGCCCTGGCGTGCGACCATCAGCCAGCGGACGATGTTGGGATTGAGCGCGTTCTCGGGATCCAGCTTGGTGAGCGTGTCGAGGATGACGGCGGTGGAGCGGGTGTCGGTGTTCATCGCCCACCAGTCGTAGTTGGCCTCTTCCCAGTGCGCCCCCGTCGCGCTGAGGATTGCCGCGTTGTTCAGGTCGGCGAGCAGGGTCTGCAGCCGGGCGTCGTTGGGATTGCGCAGCCAGAGGGCCTGCGCCAGGTAGGCGCGAGCGTAATGGCTGAGCTTCTCGCGGTTCTCGAAGAGATTGTCGAGCTGCTCCTGCGGCGCCCGCCCGCCCTCGACCAGGACGTAGAGCAGCCACGCCTGTTGATTGGCGGCGCGGTAATTTTCCACCTGTCGGATGGTTTGAAGCTGCGTCGTGAGGTAGTCCAGCCCGCGTTGCAGCATCGTCTCATCCACCCGCACATCGGTCTGACGCGCCTTGAGCAGGGCAAAAACGACGTAGGCGCTCACATGCGGGTTGCTCTCGCCTCTTTCGGCGTCGTACCACCAGCCCCAACCGCCGTCGGGATTCTGCTGTTGGGCGAGCTTCTGTAGCCCCTCGTCAATGAGCGCAGGGAGGCGCGCTTCCAGTTCGGCGTCCTTCAGCCCCAGCGATTGGAGCGCGCGATAGGTGAGCAGGTTGGGCAGGAAGCGGCTCACGGTTTGCTCGGTGCATTCGTACTCGAAGTGCTCCAGGTAGGTTAGGCCGTCTTGCATGCCCGCCGCCAGGCTGGGATCGAGCTGGACGGTGAGCTGTCCACGCCGGTCGTCGAACTGCGGCGGCAGGGCCACGCCTTCGGCGACGCTGCCGTCCCCGGTGAGCTGGCCGGCCGTCCCCACGATGTCGGGGGCGGTGTAGCGCAGCACCAGCAGCGAGCCATCCGGCCCGGTGGTGAGCCGGGGCTTGCTCGCGTCGGTGTAGTCGCCCGCGCGCGCGGCGAAAGTGAGCTGCGCGTTGGGAGCATCGTTCACCTGCACCCACCACGTCACCTTGCGCTCGCTGCGGGCGGGGATGGCGACGGTCTGGACGGCGGGCGTCTCCTGGCTGAGGCCCACGCCCTCGGCGTTGAGCGCCACTTCCACCTGCAGGGGTTGATCCGTGTTGTTGCTCACGTTAGCGGCGAGCTGTGCGCGATCGTCCACCACAAAGAAGCGCGGGGCGACCGGGCGGACCATCAGCGGCTTGGCGACGACGAGATCTGCCGTCCCCTCGCCCACCACGGTCGCGGCGGTGTGCCCCACGGCGCGCGCGGTCCAGGTCGTGAGATTATCCGGCAGGGTGAGCGTGAAACGCGCGCGGCCATCGCTGTCGGTCACCAACAGGGGCTGCCAGGCGGCGGTATCCGCGAACTCCTGGCGGACGGTGATGCCTTCCATGGAGAAGGGGGCGCTGGCGACTTCCATCTCTTTTACTTCTGCCATGGGCGCCATGGTCGGAGCCGCCGCTGGCATGGCAATGCCCTCTTCTCCCCCGCCGCCTATGCCATCCGCCGCGTTGCGTACCTCTTGCTGAGATGTCAACTCCAGGTTCAGGTCGGCGGTCAATTCCTTGAGATAGCGGTTGGCGGAAAGGCTCAGGCCGCTGGCGGTGTTGATCTGCAATGCCCGCCGGGCGTAGAAGCCGCTGAGGATGTCACTGCTGCGCGGTTGCAGGCTCAGCACGGCCTTGTCCACCACGTCGAGCGAGAGCTCGGCGCCGGCAACCGGCCGTCCATCGGGGCCGGTGGCGGTGAGGGTGTAGGTCACTTCCTCGCCGGGCTGCGCCTGCGGCGTTGAAGGTTCCACGCTGAGCGTCAGCGTCTTCGGCTCGAGGCTCACATCCAGCGGCAGGAGGCCCATCTTGAACTCCGCTACTGCGCCCTTGCCCCCCTGCGCCTCTGCTCCGCTGCGCCCCTGCACGAGCACGACGGAGACATAGATGTTGGGAATGTCGCCCTCCTCGATGGGCAGGCGGTAGATGGCGCTGTTGGTCTCCAGGCGGATGAGGTCGTAGCGGCGGATGCCCGCCCGTTCCACGGTGACGAGCGCCCAGTGCGGCCCGGTGAACGGCGAGGGGATCAGGATCTCGGCGGTCTCGCCCACCTGGTAGGTGCTCTTGTCGCTGATGAGGGTGATGCGGTCATGATTCTCCCGCCGCCAACTGACGGCGTCTTTCCCCGTCACCCAGACGAAGATAGAGGAGCGGATGCGCGCGGTCTCCGGGGTGGGGCTCGCGGGTGTGGCGATGACGTGGTAGGAGCCGCCCTGCGGCGGGATGAAGCTCGCGAGCGCCTCGCCGCGCGCGTCGGTGGTGACGGTGGTCTCGCTCACGAAGATGTCCTCCGTCTCCCACGACCAGTATCCGCCGCCCAGCTCGTTGGCGATGAAGGTGTTTTTCCATTCGCGGCGGTAGAACGCCACTTTGAGGGCCTGATTGGCCAGGCGCTCGCCCTTCCAGTTGACGGCCACGAGGTCCACGGTGGTTTCTTTTTCCGCCGTGCCGATGGCGCTGCGCGGCGCCAGGCCGATGTAGTAAAGGCCGGGGTGAACGATGACGCTGCTCCGCCCGGAGATGGCCTGATTGTCGGGCCCGGTGGCGGTCGCCTCGAGCGTGATGCGCGCCGCGAGGTAGGGCAGCGCGGCGTCGAGAGCAGCGCCGTCGAGCGTGATGTGCAGCTCGCCGTTGGCGTCGGTCACCCCGCTGCCGCTGAGGATGGCTTCCGTGGGCGGCTGAGGTTCCCACCGCCACCAGCAATCGAAGCAGATCCAGGGATCATCCACGTCGCTGAAGCTGTACCGTCCGCCCCACGCCGGCTTGAAGGTGTAGCGCTCGGCGACGACGTTCCAGGTCACGGCGGTGTTCGCCAGCGGCCCGCCGAAGAAGTAGCGCGCGGTGATGGTCGCCTGGGCGCTCTCGCCGCGCCGCAGCTCCGCGACCGCCGGCTCCACGACGATCTCGAACTCCGGCGCGCGGTAGGCGGCAACCTGGAAGTAGGTCTCGTAGTGCTGATCGCCGAATTCGACGCTGATGACGTAATTCCCCAGACTGGCGTTGGCGCCCAGGGCCAGCGAGTCGGAGAAGGCGCCGAGCTGACTCACGGGCAGCTGCTTGTTGTAGAGCTCCTGCCAGGCGGCGTCACGCACGGTGACTTTCACCGCGCCCGCCCCAGGCAGAGTAAAGGCGGCATCATCTTCCAGGCGCAGCACGCCCTTGAAGTTGACCGTCTGTCCGGGGCGGTAGATGGGGCGATCGGTGTAGAGGTGGGCGCGGAGTTTCTGCTCCCAGACGCCCTGTCCCATGCCGAAATCCCATGGACTGATGCCCCGGCCCCATCCCTCGGCGATGGCGGCGAAAGGCTGCTCGCTGAGGGCCAGGATCGTGCTGCGGTTTTGCGGCAGGATCGCGCGGGCGATGCCTTTTTGATCGGTGGTGAGGCTGCTCAGGTTGCGCCCCCCGATTTCCACCAGCTGCAGGTTCAATCCCTGGACGGGGGCTCCCGTTGCCAGGTCTACGGCCCAGAGCAACGCCTCGTCCGCGCCGGTCTTCAGCGTGAGGTTGTAATCGGAGACGACGAGCAGGTGTTGCTGGTTCGCTGCCCATTCATTGGCTGTCATCTCCGGCGCGTTGATCTCCAGCAGGTAGACGCCCGGCGTGAGCTTGCCGCCCGGGGTCTCGGTCAACTCGATCGCGGTATAGCTCTGTTTATTGAGCGGCGCTTCGAGGGTCTTGGTCCATTGGCGCAACAATTCGGCGCCGGCAGGGAGTTGCTCGCGCCAGTTCCCGTAGGATTGTTGCAGGACGCTCGCAGGCAGGCGATAGAGCTCCAGGTCCACCCGCGTGAGGTTGAGGTGCGCGATGGCGACCTGCGCGGGAAGCGCCGCGTCGTAGGTGGCGATAGAATCCGGCGTCAACAGGCGATACGTGGGCTCCAACGGCGCGGTGCGGTAGCTGACTGTCGTCCCGCGGGGGATCGTGTTGCCGTAGGGATCGGCGATGCCGGTGCCGACGACCACGGTGTAATCGGTCGAGGCTTGCGCGCCGAAGTAGAGGGTGAAGGTGTTGTCCCACTCCGAGAAGTAGGTGTAGACCTGCGTGGGCGAAAGGGGTGGGGTCACCGTGAGATTGGGCATCACCGTCTTGGGATCAATCCGCGTGTTGAAGATGATCTGGAAGGGGCTGTACGCCGGGACATTGCGTTCCCCATCCGTGGGAGCGGTGGAGACGATGCGGGGCAGCGGGACGGTGGTGAACTGCCAGGTGTAGGCCTGGCGCATCCCCTCGCCGCCGGAAGCGCCGGTCACGCCGGCGGCCAGCGCCACGGTGTAGGCAGTGTCGAAATCCAGGTCGCGGGTGGGGGTGAAGATGAGGGTGTTTCCCACCACGGCAAACGCACCCGCGACGTCGGTGCGGATCAGGCTCCCGGCCTTGAGCGAGAAGGCGCGCTGTGCGGAAGCGGCTTCGATGGGTTGGTTGAATTCTACCCGAATGGGCCGGCGGATGTCTACGAGGGTCTCGCCGTCCCTGGGGGAAGCCCACACGACCTCCGGGGGCTGCGTGCTGAAGCTCCAGGTGTAATCCTCGATGAGCAGCGCGCCGGCGAGGTCCTGCAATCCCGCCGCGACGGTGACACGGTAGGCGGTGCCGCCTGCCAGGGGGCTGGAGGGATGGAAGACGTAAATGGACGTGTTGAGCCATTCGCCCTGACCCTCGAGGGCGGGTTCGATGCGCAGAGGATTGGGCAGGCTTTCCATCTGTTTGAGGCTGGTGAGCGGCACTACGGGACGGTTGAACATGACGGTGATGGGCATGTCAGTTTCGGTGTCCATCGTGCCCGGCGCGGGGATGACCTGGGCCACCTCCAGCGTGCCCGCCGTAGCGAAGCGGAAGACCAGCGGCTCGCGCAGGGGTGTGCCCGTCGCAGAGGTGGCCTCCTGCGTGAGGATCACGTCGTAGGCCGCGTCGCGCGCCAGCGCTTTGCCGGGTTTGAAGACGGCGGTGCGCTCGTCGCGCCAGGTCAGCTCGCCGGTGACCGGCGCAGGCTCTGTGGCCGCCGTCTGCACGGTGAGGGCGCGGCGGACGCTGTCGGGGGCCATGGGCTGATCGAAGACCAATTCGATGCTGGCGTCGGGGGCGAGGCTTTCGCCGCGCTGGGGCGTGCGCCAGAGCACGGACGGGGCGAGTTCCTTTTCGGAGACGGGCGTGTAAGGCACGACGGGCTTGGGGGGCAAGGGGGTGGCGGTGGCCTTGGGCGGCGGCGTTGGGAGCGGCGTCGGGGTCGGCGGGGGCGCGCCGGTACACGCGGCCAGCGTCGCCAGCAGGACGACGATGCAGAACAAGCGATTCCAGCGTGTTGTCTTCTTCATAATAGAGCCTCCATGCAGAGATCGGTAAACGGCGCGCGGCGAATAGAAACCGGGACCTGTCTTACGCCGCGCCCTGTAGTTAGAACGTCCTCACGGCAGCGAGAGTTCCAGGGGGGAGGGGACTGACTCAAGATTTTCTATTTTGGCAATTTTTTGTGCGCCCGGTTGCGCCGGACGTGGGGGGATCCACTACAGAGCCATTTTTCTCTGCGACACCGGGCGCGCTGACTCACGCCTTCACGCCCAACTCCTGTTGGGCCCATTGGATGGCTTGGGCCAGCGTCGCCATTTGGCCGCGCGTCCACGCCGCGGTGAATTCGGCCGGCGCCAACCGGGCACGCGCCTCCTCCAACGCTGGCGTCCTCCCGCTCACGAAGATCGCCGTGAGGGGCGGCAGAGCCAGCCGCTGATGCAAGGCTTCCGTCGCCGCCCAGAGTTGCACTGCCGTGCGCCAGGCCTGTTGCGCGGCGGCGACCATCGCCGCACGCCCCAGGCAGGCGACGATGCCCAGCGTGTTTTCCACCTCAAGGTGCAGTCGTAAGCTCTCGGCCAGCATCGCCCGCGCCTGAACCGGCTGACCCTGGGCCAGCTTCACGGAAGTGAGCTTGCAGAGCGTCCAGGCAGTCAGCCAGTGGCTTTGCATGATGGCCGCCTCTCGCAGGGCTTCTTCGAAAAAGAGGGCCGCGAGGTCATACTGCCCCTGATTCCAGACGATGTCGCCGAGATGATCCAGCACATGCGATATCCCCCAGTGATGGCCCAGCTCGCGGAAAAGCGCCAGGCTGCTTTCCGCATACTGCCGGGCGCGCTCAAAATCCTGCAGTTCCAGCGCCAGCCGACCTAGCTGATCCAGGGTCCAGGCGATTTCTTCGCGGTCCTGGAGCGCTTTGAAGAGCTCCAGGCTGGATTCAAAAAGCTGCGTCGCTTCCGCGTAGCGCTGTTGGGCGCGGGCTATCTCGCCTAAACCGATCTGACACAGCGCGCGCCATCGCGGTTCTCCCAGCTGTTGTGCCAGCGTCAGCCCCGTCTTGAAATAGGCGGTAGCTGCCGGCAGGTCGCTTTGATTTTCGGCCAGCCAGCCAATGCCCCAAAGCGCCTTCAAACGGGGCCCGGCCTCTGCGTCGGCGCCGGCGTCCAGCGCGCGCATGAGCCAGTAGCGTCCTTCGGTCAGCACGCCTTGCACCTGCCAGAAGCGCCAGACGGCGCCTCCCAGACGCAGGGCCAGCGCCGCCTCGTCATGCTCCAGCATCCAGCGCAAAGCCGTCTGGAGATTGCCGTGTTCACGGCGCAGCCACTCGGCCCACTTCAGATGCTCGGCTGTTCCCAGGACGGTCTCGGCCCTTTCGGCCTGCGCGAGGTAGTACTCCGCATGGCGGCGACTCGCCGCTTCCGCCTCTCCTGCCCGACGCAGTTGTTCCAGCGCATATTCTCGCAGGGTGTTGAGCATGTAAAATCGCCCTTCCGCCCCGGCATTGGCAAACTGGATCAAGCTTTTGTCGGCCAGCTCTTCAAGCCCCTGCTGGATTCCTTCGTCCTCACAGACTGCCTGTGCGGCCTGAAGATCCCAGCTGTGATCGAAGACTGCCAGATGCCGGAACAGGCACTGGTCGCGGGGGGCGAGCAGCCGATAGCTCCATTCGATCACGTTCCACAGGCTTTGATGGCGGGCCGGGCGATCCTCATGGGGATGGCGCAAGGCGATCAGGTTGGTCTCCAGCTGTTCGAGCAGCTGGTTGGGGGAACAAGCCTTGAGACGGGCTGCCGCGAGTTCCATGGCGAGAGGCAGGCCATCGAGGTGCTGGCAGATTTGCACGACGGTCGCGGCGTTTTCTGTCGTGAGGGCAAAGTCCTGTCGCACGGCGCGCGCGCGTTCGACGAAAAGCTGTATGGCCGGTGAAGCGTTCAAGGCTTCAGGCGTCGCGCCCGCGTGTGGGACTGGGAGCGGTTCCACGACGAAACAATATTCGCCGTAAATGTTCAGTCGTTCCCGGCTGGTGCCGAGGATTTTCAGGCCCGGCGCCGCGTGCAAGAGTGCGCTTGCAACCGCTCCCACGCCGGAGAGATGTTCGAGATTGTCGAGGATCAACAGCAGCTGTTTGGACTGCAAATAAGTCTTGAGCGCTTCCAACGGCGGTTCAGCGCCGGCAGGTTGCACATTGAGCACGCGGATGAGAGTCGCGCTCAACAATGCCGGGTCGGAGACCGTGTCCAGAGGGATAAAGCAGGCGCCATGGGCGAACTGCGCCTGCACGAGGGTCGCGACCTCGAGGGCCAGGCGGGTCTTTCCCACACCGCCGGGTCCGACGAGGGTGATGCAACGCACGGCCGGCCGCTCTACAAGCGCGAGTATCGCACTCAAGGCTTCTTCCGCTCCGATCAGTGCCGTCATGGAGGCGGGAACGCTCCCATGACGGATTTTGGCCTCCACGACTTTTGCCGGCATTGCGGATCGGGCGTTCAAATGGAGCAGCAACGTCGCACACAGGCTGTTCAGGTAGTTGGCATAAGTCCGGCGGCTGATGCACAGCCGCTCACAATAGAACTGGACCGAGGCGCCGGGATGGCTCAGGACAAGCGTAAGGAGTTCCTGTTCGTGCGGCGGCAAAAAACTGGTTTTGAGGTATTCATGGACCGCGTGTACGCCGCCCTGCTGCTCGATCCAGGAATGCCACGGCTCCTCCTCGATCAGGGTAAGGGGATACCGTGGCAGTCGCAACAGAGCTTTGAGGTGTTTGTCATCCCAAATTCTAGTGTCCACCCGCATCACCTTCGAAAAATATCCTGGGAACTGACGCCAGGCTCCGAATTTAAGCGTCGAGAACGCCGCGTGCGCCCAAAATGTTCATCCGTTGGCTTTCTATTATATCCGGTTTATGCCAAAAAGGCCAATCCGTTGTTGCACGATGTTTGCACTAACTCTGCACTATGTCTGCGCGCATTCGGGTGCACTTTGGTATAAAATGAAAATGTTCACTAAACTTTCGAATGAACTGGTGAACGACTCGCGCTGAATTTTTCCCTGCAGAGATGACAGGAGTGCCCTGTGTCGGTAACGTTGCGTGAAGTTGCAGAATCAGCCGGAGTTTCGATTGGAACCGCTTCCCAAGCCCTCAATAACCGCCCCGGCGTCGCGCAGGAGACGCGGTTGCGCGTCCTGGAAGCCGCGACCGCCTTGGGGTATCCGGTCAAGACGCTGGGGCTGCCGCAAGAAACTCCCATCGCCGTCGTGGGGCTGCTGCTGAAACACGATGCGGACGACCGCGAGCCGGTCAATCACTTCTATGCCTACGTGCAATCGGGAGTTGAGGCTGAGTGCCGCGAGCGGGGCCTGCATCTGATGTATTCCAACATCGAAGTAGATGCGCAGAATCGCCCTGTCCAATGGCCGATTATGCTGAGTGAAGATCGCATTGATGGCCTGTTGCTGTGTGGCACATTGATCGAAACGGCTCTTGACGCCATCCGCCGTCAGCGCAGTATCCCCATCGTCATGCTTGATGCCTACACGACCGGCGCTCAGGTCTGCGACCGGGTGCTGACGGACAATTTCTCCGGCGCTCTGGCCGCCACCCGCTATTTGATTGGGAATGGGCATCGGTGCATCGGCCTGATCGGCAGCACGGCAGAGGCCTATCCGAGCATCCGCGAGCGTCGTGCGGGCTACCTCGAGGCGTTGCGCCGGGCGGGCATCCCCGACTCGTTCATCGAAGATTCACCGATCGGTCGCGCCCCGGGCTACGAGGCGACCTTACGGCTGCTGCAGCGTGCTCCCGTCATCACCGCGATTTTCGCCTGCAATGACGACACGGCGTTGGGGGTGCTTAAAGCGGCGCGGGATCTGGGTCGGCGCGTGCCTGAGGATCTTTCGGTAATGGGGTTCGATGACCTGGCCTTGATCCATGAGGTCAGTCCGGCCCTGACTACGATGCACGTGGATAAGGTATTGATGGGACGCCTGGGGGTCCGTCAATTGCTGGAACGGGCGCGCAATCCCGCGATGCCGGCGGTGACCATCATGCTTCAGACGGAGCTGGTGGTGCGTGAATCTGTGGCGCGACTAAAACCCCAGGTAGAGGCGCTTTAAGCAGATTGGCTGTCATGTCTGGAGTGTTCCATACCCTGAAAGGAGGTTGCCATCGTATCAATTTGGTGCTATGCTTGTGTAACTAAGATTCCAGCTGTAAATTCTATCTCACATGCTCAAAAGGAAGGAGATGTTTGACATGAAACGCTATGCCATTGCTTTCAACATCCTGATGGTTCTCACCATGTTGCTCAGCGCCTGCGGCACGCCGACGCCAGAGGTGATTCGCGAGACCGTGGAGGTGGTGAAAACCGTTGAGGTCACCAAAGAGGTCGTCGTGACCAAAGAGGTCTTCGTGACCCCTGAATCAGATCCTAACGCATTGCCCCGCAAGGAGACTCTCTACTTCAATGGTCAACAATGGGGCCCGGTGGTGGGCTGGAATCCGTATTCCAGCAGCATGAACAACGCGATGGCACTCGCCGCGGGCGATAACGCGCGCGTTACCATGTTCGAGACCCCGTATCTGTACAACATGCTCGACGGTAAACAGTACCCGCTCCTGGCGGATGGCCCCTGGTCATGGAACGCCGATATGACGGAGATCACCTTCAAGATCAAGCCGGCGGCCAAGTGGAGTGACGGCACCCCTGTGACGGCGGAGGATGTGGCTTACACCTGGGCGACTCACGTCAAGTACAACACCCCGACCGGCGCCGGCAACAAGGACTACATTGAGGACATCGTGGCCAAGGACGATCGGACCGTGGTGATCAAGGCCAAGCTGGCGGAAGATGGGAAGGCCGTCAATCCTCTGGCGGTGAGCGCTTTCGTGAGCAGCAACTACGTCATGCAGAAGGCCTGGACCCAGAAGCTGGAGGAGCGCTCCGGTTATGACGCCACCAAGTTGATGGCGGACCCCGCGGAGGACGTCGTGTACTCCGGCCCCTATCACAAGTATTTCGCCGATGACACGAAGGTAGTCCTCGTGCGGGATGATAACTACTGGGGTCAGGATCCCTCCATGTGGGGCAAGCTGCCCGCGCCGAAGTACCTGGCGCATGTGATCTTCAAGGACAACGCGGCCGGTTCCGTGGCTTTGGCCAAGGGCGAGGTGGACGTCAGTCAGCAGTTCAACTCCAACGTCAACCTGCTGTGGGAGAGCTACGGTCTGCCTATTTCCACTTACCTGCCTGAGCCTCCCTACGGCATCGGCGCCAGCCTTCCCACTGCCTTCTACAACTTGAATTCCTATGGGCTGGATCAGGTAGCCGTGCGCAAGGCCATCGCCATCGCGGTGGATTACGACACCATCATCGCCAACGCGATGACCAATCAATCGGCGACCTTCCAGCAGGTCCCGCGCTCGCTCATGAACCCGACCCCCGGTGAGCAGGCAATGTACGATCACGAGGCCGTCAAGGACCTGCAATGGGCCGGCAACGACATCGAGGGCGCGAACAAACTGCTCGACGAGGCTGGCATCGTGGACAGCAACGGCGACGGATGGCGTGAGTACAACGGCAAGAAGCTCAGCTATGTGGCCACCTGCCCGAACGGTTGGTCTGACTGGCAGGCCGCGATCGAGGTGGTGGCGGCCGCCGGCAAGAAGATCGGCATTGACATCACCACCAACTATCCTGAGTGGTCCGTGTATCAGACCGTCGTCACCAAGTCGGATGCACCGCTGCCCGAAGGGTACGACATCTTCATGATGTGGAGCGCCGGCGCTGGCCCGACCATGCCGTGGGGCCGCATCCGTGGGCTGCTCAGCTCCGAATGGATTGGTCAGGCGAGCAACTGGAGCGGTAACTGGGGTCAGTACAGCAATCCCCGGGTGGATGAGCTGATCAAGGCCATTCCGCGCGAGACCGATCCCGCCAAGCTGAAGGAAATGTACACCGAACTGGTGAAGATTTACCTGACCGATGTGCCTTCCTTCACGCTCATGTACCGGCCGCAGTCGTTCCACACCGTGAACGAGACGGTCTGGACGAACTTCCCGCATCAGGATGACGGCTCCAATCCTCCCATCCCGCCGCTTGACTGCACGGATGGCTGGAGCATCGCCTGCCTCTATAACATCACGCTCGTCAATCCGTAGCTGCTACTTGGCCTGAGCAAGTCGGTTACTGAAGACGGAGTGAGCAAGAAGGGAGTTGTGTGCAGGCCTGGCCTGTACACAACTCCCCCCTTCAACAGGCCATAGCGTTAGGAACTCGACACTTCCCATGACTATCCTTGCGCGCTCATGATGTTGGTTGCCGGCAAGACCTGGATGGGAAAGCGTCCACCTGGCATATAGCGGTGATTTCATTTACCAGGGAGGTATTGCAGTGAAAGGATACTGGAAGTATTTTCTCAACAAGCTGGGGTGGTTCCTGATCACGTTTGTTTTCGCGTTTATCCTGAATTTCATTCTCCCCCGCTTGATGCCGGGCGACCCGGTGGCCGCTATCGTTTCCAGGCTGGCCCAGGGCATGAGCGACGCCACGGGAGTTCAGGCCATTTACCAGCAATACGCGGACCTTTTCGGCACGAACAAGCCCTTATTGGACCAGTTTTTCATCTACATGCGGAACGTGCTGCGAGGCGATTTTGGCTTTTCGTTCAGCCAATACCCCCGCACGGTAGCGGATACCCTCAAATCCGCTCTCTGGTGGACGATAGGACTGCAATTCCCGGCGATCATCGTCGGCTGGGTCATCGGGAACTTGCTGGGCGCTCTGGCGGCCTACCTCAAAGGGGGCTTCGACAAAGTGCTCATGCCTATCAGCATTTTTGTCAGCAATTTCCCTGCCTTTGGGATGGCGATCATCCTGCTGGTGATCTTCGGGGTGACGCTGGAATGGTTTCCCACATCGGGCGGGTATGGCTTTGATCTGATCCCCAGTTTCAGCTGGAAGTTCTTCAGCTCGGTGATCCAGCATTACCAACTACCCTTCTGGTCCATCGTATTGATTGCCATCGGCGGGCAGGCCATTGGGATGCGCTCGATGGCCATCTACGAGCTGAATGCGGACTACGTGAAGTTCGCCCGGTTCATGGGGATCAAAGACCGCAAGATCGTCGGCTATGTGTTTAGAAACGCCATGCTGCCGCAGATTACCGGTCTGGCGTTGTCCATTGGGACGATGGTCGGTGGCGCCTTGGTGGCAGAGATCGTGTTCAGTTATCCCGGATTGGGGTACACGCTTTTGAACGGCGTGATGGGGCAGGACTATCCGCTGATTTCTGCTTCAACCCTGATCATCACCGTGATGGTATTAACTGCTAACTTCCTCATCGAAATCCTTTACGGCGTCATTGACCCGCGTATCAAAGCCGCACAGGCGGGGTAAAGGAAGCCATTGCCATGAAACATACACTGCACCAGATTTTTCATTCCGGCAAATTTGTCTTGGGGTTCTGCATCTTCATCGTCATTCTATTGATTGTCATGGTGTACCCGTTGCTCTTTCCCTATCCCCCGTTGGCGATCATTGGTCAGGGGACCTTCTTCGGGCCGGGCATCTATGTGAATGTATACGATAGTATCCACGCCCCCAAGTACATCCTGAACCTGGATGACGCTGCTGCCAAACGTATTGCCAGCAAGTTGAGTGAAGATGACCGCGTGGCCATGCAGGAATGGCTTGTGGGATATGGGATCTCGCCAGAAGAGATTGATATTAACGACACGGAGCAGCTCTTGGGATTGTGGAACACGCATTATGATTCCAAGGCGCAGATACCGGGGCTGACCAACGCCAAGCGCAATTACTATATTCGGCTTAACGCGGCGCTCGAAGGGCTATTGGCCACGGAGGATGCGGTCATTGCGGTGAAGAACCCCGAGACCGGAGCGCTTGAGGCGCAGAGAACCATTGCGCAATCGGACTACGTCAATGTCGGGCAGGTCGCCAATGTGCGCTTCCTGCCGCTGGGCACCGACAACTTCGGGCGGGACGTCCTGACGCAACTGGTAGCCGCCACGCGGGTCTCGCTGCAGATTGGTTTTGTGGCCGGTACCATCGCCACCTTAATCGGCCTGACGTTGGGATTGCTGGCGGGCTACATCGGCGGTCTGGTAGATGACGTGATCATGTTCATCACCAACCTTTTCACCGTCATCCCCAGTTTTGTGCTGTTGATTTTGATTTCCTTCAGCATTGGTCAGGAAAGACGCGGCGCTGTGACGGTGGCCGTCGTCATCGGCTTCACCTCCTGGGTGTGGACGACCCGCGCGGTGCGCGCGCAGGTGGTCTCGCTGCGCAACCGGGATCACGTCAACCTGTCGAAACTGTCCGGGCATTCCATCGTGCACATCATCCTCAACGACATCCTGCCCTACATCGCGTCGTATGTGGTGATGGCGTTTATCCTGCAGATTTCTTCGGGGATTCTGTCGGAGGCCGGGCTGTCCATCCTGGGATTGGGGCCGCGAACGACGGAAGTGCCCACGCTGGGCTTGATGATGAACTGGGCCATGATTTATCAGGCGCATGTCCTGGGGAAATGGTGGGCGTACCTGCCGGTGCTCATCACGATCGCGCTGATTACTTTCTCCATGAATTTGATGAATACCGGCCTCGACCAGGTGTTTAATCCGGCCTTGAGGGATTGAGTGACATGGGCAAAATACTATTAGACGTCAGAGAGCTATCCACAAAATATGTCACCCGCTTTCAGGAAAATGTGTATGCGGTGGATCATGTTTCGCTGCAGGTCGAGGAAGGGAAGGCCTTGGGCATCGCCGGGGAATCCGGCTGTGGAAAATCTACCCTCGCGCTCAGCCTGATGGGCTATTACTTCCCGCCGCTGCACTACATCAGCGGAGACATCATCGTGGATGGCCGCAATATCAGCCGTATGGACCCCGACGACGTGCGCCGTCTGATATTGGGCCGGGAGATCGCCTACATCCCTCAGGCCGCGATGAACGCGCTCAATCCGACCCAGAAGGTCATCAGTTTTATCGAGGATGTGATCAGGGTTCACGACCTGGGTTCCAGCAAGCGCGAGATCTATGAGCGGGCCCGGATCCTGTTCCAGACCGTTGGACTTCCAGAAGCCGTCTTGCACAAATATCCCGTCGAACTTTCGGGCGGCATGAAGCAACGCACGGTGATTGCGGTCGCGGTGTTGCTTTCCCCTAAAGTCTTGATTGCCGATGAACCCTCCTCGGCCCTCGACGTGACCTCGCAGAAGATGGTCATCAAAATGCTGATGCGCTTGATGGAAGACGGTCTGGTCCGGTCGTTGATTTTCATCACCCACGAGCTGCCCTTGCTGTACAACGTCACCGACGACATCATGGTCATGTATGCCGGCCAGATGGTGGAGAAGGGGACTGCCAAAGAGGTGGTGTTCGATCCGCTGCACCCGTACGCCAAAGGGTTGATGGGTTCGATCATCGTCCCCGAAGAGGGTGTGCGGGGCGTGAAGCTGACGGCAATTCCGGGAGCGCCGCCCAACCTTAAGAATCCACCCTCGGGTTGCCGGTTCGCCGATCGCTGCAAGTATGTGCAGCCGGCATGTCGGGTGACTTCTGTGAACCTGCGGGAACTGCCCAATGGCCGCGCTTACCGCTGCATCTTTTCGGAAGAAGAACTGAGAGAGGCATATCGAAATGGCTGAGAGACAAGTGTGCCTGAGCGGGACCGGGCTGACCAAGATCTTCGGTTTCGGGCGACAGAAGACTGTTGCCGTGGATCATGTGGATTTCAAATTCTACGAGAGCGAGATCGTGTCCATCGTCGGCGAGTCGGGCAGCGGCAAGACTACATTGGCAAAAATGCTGCTGGGGTTGCTGACTCCTACGGAAGGGGAAATTTACTTCCAGGGGCAGAAACGCGACATCAGCTCGCAGCGGAAGCGAAAAGAATATTGGAAAAACATCCAGGCGATTTTCCAGGACCCCTTTTCTTCTTACAACATTTTTAACAAGATTGATGCCGTGCTGCTGGATTGCATCTACATGCGGGGCGGGCGACGGCTACCCCATGCCCAGAAAGTCGCGTTGATGACGGAGGCGTGTGGCTTTGTCAACTTGAAGTTCGAGGAATTGACGAACAAATATCCCTTTGAGCTCTCCGGCGGGCAAATGCAGCGGCTGATGATTGCCCGGATTTTCTTGCTGAAACCCAAGATCCTGATTGCCGACGAGCCCACCTCCATGATTGACGCCTGTTCTCGTGCGACGATCCTCGACATGCTCATGCAATTGCGGGACGAGATTGGGATGACGCTGATTTTCATCACCCATGATATTGGCCTGGCGTACTACGTTTCCGACAGCGTCTACATCATGGAGCGGGGTAAGATCGTCGAACACGGGTCCGCCGATGAGGTGATTCTGAATCCCAAAGAGGCTTATACCCGCCGCCTGATCAGCGACGTCCCCAAAATCTACGAGGAATGGGATCTTTCGACCGTGTGAGGTTTCTCGGACGGGTATTTCTAGAGCGCGCTTCGGTCCCTTGAGCGGGGACTGAAGCGCGCTTTTTTATGGCGGGATTTTGTGCCGGCTCCTGGCCCGAGGCGGCAGGGCTTCTTCCCCGGCGCATCTGCCAGGGAAAAGGCCGCCGGGAGCGGGCACGCCGTCCTATCCCTGATCGTCGGGCAGGGGCCAGAACTCAAAGAGCGCCCCTACCGACTCGCCCAGCATGTTGCGGCGAATGACTTCCCCGAAGATGTGGGCCACCGAGAGCACTTTGAGACGCGCCGGGCGTCGCTCTGGCGGGATGTTCACCGTGTTGGTGACCACGATCTCCTCGATTTCGGGAATGCTGTCCAGCCGCTCCTTCGCATTGCCGGCGAAGATGCCATGCGTTCCCAGCACCGAGATTTGGGTGACATTCAGCCCGCGCAGATACTCGATGACTTCCGCAATCGTTCCGCCGGTAGCGATTTCGTCATCCACGAGCAACACGCGCTTGCCGCGCACCTCGCCCATGATGCCGTCAATCACCACACGATTGTCGCTCAGCCGGCGCTTTTCGCCAGCGGCGGCGGGCACTCCCAGCGCCTTCGCCAGTTTCAGGGCGCGTTTGGCGTGTCCGATGTCGGGGGAGACGACGACGACATTGTGCATGTCGGGGATCTTTTCCTTGAAATGCTTGACGAAGACGGAGTGCGCCGTCAGGTGATCCGTGGGGACGCTGAAGAAGCCGTGCACCTGGGCCGAGTGCAGGGTCATCGTGATCACGTGCGTGGCCCCGGCGGTCACTACCAGGTCGGCGATCAGGCGGGCGCCGATGGAGATGCGCGGCTCATCCTTTTTGTCCGAGCGCGCGTAGGAGTAATACGGGACGACGGCATGGATATTGTTGGCTCCTGCCCCGCGCGCAATGTCGAGCATGAAAAACAGCTCCATCAGGTGATCGCTGCAGGGCGGCGAAATGGGCTGCACGATGAAGACATCCTTGCCCCGGACGCTGGTCCCCAGCTGCACATAGAAATTGTCGTTGGTGAATTTCCGGATTAGCGTGGGACTGAGGGGAATGCCCAAATAGCCGGCAATCTCCTCCGCTAAATCGGGATTCGCCGAACCGCTGAAGATTAACACGCGATCCTGCAAGCTTTTTGCCGTTTCTGCTTCCATGCGAGTCTCCTCCTTAACCGCTGAATGGTTTCCGGGGCAAAGATAGCGCAGCCATGAGCTGTGAGCCGTTACAGGGGCTATTTACGGCTCCCTACTCCTCCCTTACTTTCTCCCTTCCGCTTCAAGCGCTGCGATTTCGGCGGTGACGCGAGCTGCAATTTCTGTCACGGGCACCAGCTCGCGGTCCTGTCGGTCGCGGCGTTTGAGCTCCACCACGCCATGCGCCAGGCCCCGCGGGGCCACCGTCAGCCGCAGGGGCAGGCCGATGAGATCCGCATCGTTGAACTTGACGCCGGGGGTTGCCTCCCGGTCGTCGTAGAGCACTTCGACGCCCGCCGCTTGCAACTCCGCATCGAGCCGGTCGGCGACAGGGAACGCCTCCATGCCCTTGCCGCCCAACGCCACCAGCTGCACCTGATAAGGCGCTACCGCAATGGGCCAGCACAGCCCGGCCGCATCGTGATGGACTTCAGCGATGCAGGCCAGCAGTCGCCCCATGCCGATGCCATACGACCCCATGACGACCGGCTTCAGCTCCCCCTCTTCACTTCTGAAGAAACAGCCGAGCGCTTCACTGTAGCGCGTGCCCAACTTGAAGATGTTGCCCACTTCCACGCCCCGCTCGGCGCGCAATGGCGCTCCGCATTGCGGGCAGGCCGCGCCGGCTTCCGCCACAGCGATGTCGGCGACCAGATCGGGGGTGAAATCGCGCCCCGCATTGACGTTGCGCAGGTGCCAGCCGGGGAGATTCGCGCCCGCGACGAGATTGGGGGAGCGCATCACGGCGTCGTCCACGACGATGAGCGCGTCGTGCACTCCCAGCGGCGAGCCATAGCCAGGCTCGGCGCCGATGGTGCGGATTTCCTCCTCCGTGGCGGGACGGAGGTCCCGGGCGCGGACGGCATTGGCGAGCTTCGTCTCGTTCACGTCCATGTCGCCGCGCACGACGGCAAAGAGCAAGCGCGTGGACTCCGTCGGCCCTTCCGCCAGGGTGGCCATCAGGAAGACGGCTTTGGCCGTCCGCGCGGGGGGAATCCCCAGGAACTCCGCCAGCTCCGCGATGGTCGTCGCATTCGGGGTCGCGACCGGCTCCAGTGGCAACGGCGGCTCGGGCGCGGCGGGAGGCTTGCGAAAAGTGGCGATCTGACGGTTGGCGGCGTAACCGCAGGCGTCACAGAGCATCAGTGTGTCTTCGCCGATGGGCAGCAGCGCCATGAACTCGTGCGCCATGGCGCCGCCCATCATGCCGGTGTCCGACGCGACGGCGATCACGTCTAGCCCGCAGCGGTGGAAAATGTTGAAGTAGGCCTGATAGTGCGCGCGATACTGCCGATCGAGGCCTGCCCAATCGGCGTCGAGGCTGTAACTGTCCTTCATCGTGAACTCGCGCGCGCGGATCAGCCCGGCGCGGGGGCGAGGATCGTCGCGCCATTTGGTCTGAATGTGGTACAGCAGCTGCGGCAATTGCCGATAGGAGTGGATCTCCCGACGCACCAGGTCGGCCATCACCTCTTCGTGAGTCATCGCCAGCACCATCTCGCGGTCGGCGCGATCCAGGAAGCGTCCCATCTCCGCGCCGATTTGATACCAGCGGCCCGATTCCTTCCACAGGCTCGCCGGATGGACGACCGGCATGGTGATTTCCTGCCCGCCGATGGCTTCCATTTCCTCGCGGACGATGCGTTCGATTTTGTTCAGGGTTCGTCGCGCCAGGGGCAGGTAACTGAAAATACCGGCGGCCAGGGGGCGGATAAAGCCGGCTCGCAGCAGAAGTTGATGGCTACTGGCTTCGGCTTCGGCCGGAGCGTCGCGGAGCGTTTGGGAAAACAGGCGACTCATGCGCATAGTTTGGGTCCCTTGCCGGCAATGATTTCGGGTCGCTCTCCCGTGATGGTTTGACGGCTCTGGGATCATATTTTACCACAAACCTGGGATAAAGGCCATGCCGCGCGTTCCACACAAATTGCCGCTCCTTGCTTGTCGGGGAACGGGGTATAATGGAAATGTGGCGACCGATTTTCAAGACATGGGGAGGGATGATGCAAGAAGAAACAGATCTCGTGACTGCGGAAGTTCCTGAGACGGGGGAGACGTCCATCGAGGCCGACGCGCGCGCGGCGCAGATCGCGGCGCTGGCGACGACGGCGCGGGAGCTGCTGGCGCGCCGGAAATGGGCGGAGGCCGAACGCGCCTACGAGCAGCTGCTCATGTTGCAGCAGGCGGCAGAAGATCGCCTTGGCATCGCACGCACTAAGAATGACCTGGCGAGCCTGTATCTCGCGCAGCAGGAATGGCAACAAGCCATTGAGTTGCTGGAACGTTCGCAGCGTGTGTTTGAGGAGGCCGGGGATCCGGAGCAGGAAGCGGTGGCGTTGAACAACCTCGCCGCGGCCCAGTACGAGCTGGGACAAACGGAGCTGGCGCTCGCCAATTACGAGCGCGCGCTCGAGATGCGGCGGACGATGGGAGACCTCGTCGGCGAGGCGAAGACGCTGCGCAACCTCGGTATGTTATACGCCAAACAGGGCAACAAGATGCGGGCGAAGGCCTATCTCAACCAGGCAATCAGCGTGGCCCGGAAGGCCAATGCCGGGGACCTGGTCAAAATCATCCGCAAATCGCTCTCGCAGTTACCCCGCCATTGAGCGTCCCGCCGCGCGACCCTATGCGATCACGATCTCGTCGAGGGTCTCCGCCGGTTGGGGATAGTGCATGTCCAGCTTTTCCAGCGTCTCGATGATCACCGTCCCGATGACCAGGTCGCGATACCATTTGCGATTGGCGGGGATGATGTACCAGGGCGCCCAGGGCATGCTGGTCTTGCTGAGCACGTCCTCATAAGCGTGCATGTAATCGCCCCAAAAGGCGCGATCTTTGAGATCGCCTGGATTGAACTTCCAGCGCTTGTTCGGCTCGTCAAGGCGCGCCTGTAGCCGTGCCTTTTGCTCGTCGGCGCTGATGTGCAGGTAGAACTTCAAGATCGTCGTGCCCTCGGCACGACTCCGCCAGCAGCCGCTCGAAAGCGTTGATGTGCTCGAAGCGCTTCTCCCAGACCTCGGGGGGCGCGAGATTGTGGACCCGCACGACCAGCACATCCTCGTAATGGCTGCGGTTGAAGATCACGATTTCACCCTTGCCCGGCGTGTGCCGGTGGATGCGCCAGAGGTAATCGTGCGCCAGGTCTTCGGGCGTGGGCACCTTGAAGCTGGCGACCTTGACGCCCTGCGGATTCACGCCGTCGAAGACGCGCCGGATGACGCCGTCCTTCCCGCCGGTGTCCATTGCCTGCAGCACGATGAGCAATGAGTGTTTCCCCTCGGCATACAGCAGTTCCTGGAGCGTTTCCAGCCGGCGGCTGAGCTTGCGCACCGCCTTCAAGCCCTTCGACTTGCCGCCGTCAAAGGCAGATTTATCGTCGGGGTCCCAGTCCTGGAGATCAATCCGTGTTCCCGGTCGTACGCGATAGCCATCCATAGGTGCTTCCATTGTGGGTCAGTCTCCTTTGAAAATAGAGATCAGCGAGTCAGCAGTCAGCGAATAGCGAGAAAGCGAGAAAGCGAGAAAAATCACTTGCGTGACAAAAGTATCGCCACTGACTGAAAAACGGAAAATTTCCTGGCGACCTTTGAAGATTGAGTATCAACTTTTGCCCCCTATCCCCTGGCCCCTTCCCCCCGCGCCGCGCGGGGGGAAGGGGAACTTTTTTTGTGGGGCTTTGCAGGCGGGCGTAGCCCGCTTGCAAAGCCCCAATTTTTTTCTCCCCCTCCTCAACGGCGTCTGCGCCGTTGGGGAGGGGGCAGGGGGTGGGGCAAAAGCTACAGGCTACAAAGGTTCCTTCATCGCCGTCTGGCTACCTGACGCCAGGCTGAACAGTCACGAGTCACTTACGTTCGCACCTTCGCACGTGGGCACGTTCGCACCTTCAGGGGACGCCGACAAGTCCAGCGCGGCGAGCAACGTCCGCGCCAGCGCTTCCACATCCAGGCGCCCGCCGGAGCGGGGAAGGGGCGTGGCGAGTTCCTCCGGCAGCGCTCCCCTCAAAGCGGCGATGCGCGTGCGGATGCGCTTTTGCATGGGCACGACGATCCGCCCGTCTCGCAACACCGCTAGCAGGAGCTCCAGGGCCTTGTTGACCTCTCCCGTCTGCGCGTAGAGCTCGGCAATCTCCACGAAGCTGTGCAGCAAGGTGCCGATCCATTTTGTCGAGAGCGCCAGTTGCAAGGCTTGCTGGAAGTGTTGCCGCGCCTCGTCATAGCGCCCGCGGGCGACAGCGATGGCCCCCAGGCCGCGGTAGACCGTGGCGATCGCGCCGGGGGTGAGCAGCTTCAGCCGCAATCTGAGCGCTTCCTGGAAAGCGGTTTCCGCCTCGGCGTAACGCCCCTGCGCGTGCAGACAGAAACCCAGGCACTCGTAGGCGTCGGCGATGCTTGCCGGATTGCCGGTGTCGCTAAACAGGGACAGCGCCTCCCGGTAGGATTGCTCAGCCTCAGTCAGCCGCTCCAGGACCTCGAGGGCATACCCCCGGTAAATCAACACGACTCCCTTGCCTTCCTGGTTGGCATTCTGCTCGTGGATCTCGAAAGCTTCTGCGAGCAGTTGAAGTCCGCGTTCCGGTTCGCCCAGGTCGGTGATGACCAGGCCGAGGCTGTGCAGGGTGTTGGCGAGCTGGCGTAAATCGTCGCTATCGCGTTGGATGGCCAGGGCCTGTTCCCAATAGCGGCGCGCCAGCGGATACTCCGAGGCGATCACGGCCAGCGAGGCGAGGTTGTTCAGGGCCAATACCATCGCGGAAAGCGAGCCGTAGTCGCGGGCCAGCTCCAGGCTGCGGAGGTAGAAATCCCGCGCCAGTTCATTCTGCCCCATCATCCTTTCCACATTGCCGCGCAGGCGAATGGTGTGCATCCCCAACCACCATTCTCCCATCGCCGTAGAGAGCGCGAGACTGTCGTTCAGATAGTGTCGCGCGGCTTGATATTCCCCCAGGATCAGGGTGACCCGTCCCAGGTAATGCAGGGCGTCGCGCTGACAGAGCACGAGGCCACTTGCCGTGGCCAAATCGTGCGCCTGCTGGAAAAATGACCGCGCGAGGTGGAATTGCCCCCGGTTGAAGCCGACCTGTCCCAGCCCCAGGTACGTCTGTGCCTGCCCCTGACGCGCCTCATATTTGAGATAGGACTCGAGCGCCTCGTCCAGCCGTTGTTGCGCCCGATCGTTTTGCGCCATGGATGCGGCAAGCCGGCCCTCGGCTAGCAGACAATCCGCCAGTGCCAGTTCAGCCAGCGCTTCTGGCAGGGGGGTCCGGCTGATCTGCTGACGCAGAGTTTTAGCCGAGCTTGCAAACAGCGCGGCGCCTTCCTGCCAGAGCTCGCGGATGAAATAGAACGTGAACCAGCCGGGCAGCGCGGCCCTCAAGCCGGCGTAATTCCCGTGCTCCACGGCCCATGTCCAGGCCGCGCGGATGTCGTCCAGATGCTCTGCTAACGCTGTCAGCGCTGCGCGTTGTTGTGCGCCCAGCAACATCGCACTCTGCTCGCGCAGGTAATCCAGGAAATAGGCGCTGTGCCGGGCCTCGAGGTTTTCCTGCAGTCCCGGGGCCAGCCGCAGCTGTTCGGCGGCGAAGTGACGGAGGAGCGAGTGCAGCTTGTACATCTGCGGCTGTATGGGCATCACCATGGACTTACGGACGAGGGCCTGCAGAGAGGCGAGGTCGGCGTCGGCGACGACCTGGGCTGCCGTCTCCGAGAAGGACCCCCGGAACACGGCGCAGCGTGTGAAGGCTCCCCGTTCCGCGGCATCGAGTTGCTGCCAGGTGAACTCGAACGCGGCGCGCAAATTGTGATGGCGCGGCGCAATCTCGCGGCGGGTGGCCTTGAGGAATTCCAGCCCTTGGGCCATTTTCTGCGCGATTTCGGGGCAGGAGAAGGCCGAAACCGCTGTGGCGGCCAATTCCAATCCCAACGGCAACCCCTCCGTCAGCTCACAGATGGAGACGAGCGCCTCACGGGTGTCTTCGGTCACGGTGAACAGCGGATCGGTATGGAGCGCGGACAGGAAGAAGAATTGCACTGCGTCGAACGTCTCGAAATGGGCTACTTCCTGGGGGACGTCATGGCGGGGATACTGAAGGCCTCCCAACGGATAGAGGTATTCGCAGCGTAAATTGAGCGGCTCCCGTGAGGTCACCAGCAGTTTGACTCGAGGCGCCTGGGCCAGGAGTTCCGTGAGGAAGGCCGTATCGGGCAACAGGGAATCGTAGTTGTCGAGCACCAGGAGTGCCGCTCGCCGGCGCAGCTGGTTCAGCACGTGAGAATGAGGGTCCATGCGCCCGCTCATTGGCAATTGCAGGGCCTGCGCCATCGTCGAAGGCAACACCGCCGCGGAGGGCAGCGCCTCACATGAGATGAAGAAGACCCCTTGCGGGAATTCGCGGACGGTCTCGGCTGCCAGCTGCAGGGCCAGGCGGGTTTTGCCGATGCCGCCGGGGCCGGTGAGGGTGAGCAGCCGGGTCTCTGGCGCGTCCAGGATTTCTTTCAGCGTCTCCAGCTCCTGCGTGCGCCCCACGAACATATGCGGCTGTACGTGCAAGTTGTTTGGGCAATAGGAGAGGGAGCGCAGGGGAGGGAAACTTTCGTTGCGCAGCGTGGGATGGCGCAATTGATAGAGTTGGGACGGCGGCGCCAGATTGCTCAGAAAGTGCATCCCCAGTGGCTTGAGCGCGGCCTCTGGCGGCAGAGGCATGGCTGCCAGATATTCGGGGGTCAGCAAAATCTGGCCGCCCCATGCCGTGCGGGCGATGGCGTGCGTGCGGGTCAATTCGGCGCCGAGGAGACGCTGCCCGAGGCGCTCATACGCCCCCACATGGAGGGCAATCCCGAAGGGCGCCAGATCTACCTGCAGGGATTGCAAGACCAGGGCGCAGGGGAGCTCCTTGCCTGGATTGAACAGCCCGCAAAGCGTCGTCGGCGTGCGATCGAAGGCGCTCGCGCCGTACTCCGACATCAGCGCTTCGAGTGAAGCTGCGTGGGCTGCCAGTTCCTCCTTAGCGGCGGCGAGGCAGAGAAAAACGGGCATGAAGTTTCCTCCCTGGGCTCACAGCTCCAGTATAAGTCCGCCGCCAGGAAAAGTCAAAGGTCAAATTTCTACAACACCCCGGCGCGAGGGGGCCTCTCGCGCCGGGACGGGGAGGTCGTCAGATGAACGTCTTCAGTGGGTGATGGCGTTTACGTCTGCCCACGTCTCCGCGGCGACTTTGACGACGCCCTCGCGGGTGAGGGTGCCATCATACTCGGTCGCGCCGCTGCTGGCGGTCCACCCGCCGAGCACCAGAGGCCAGCGCGGGTGTGCCGCGGCAATCCACACGCCATTATAGCGTCGGGCAAAGTGCAGGTGTGAGGCGTCCGAATATCCCCCCTCGCAGGAAGGGTGCCCTATCGGGTCGCCGACGGCAAGCTTCGCTCCCACAGGCACGCGACCCTCGCTGCCCATGTGCATGTACAGCAGGGTCCAGCCGGTGCCGATGAAGCCATCCGCGTCGAGATCCTGAAAGACCATCCCCTGATCGCTGAAGATGATGGGACCCGCCGCGGCAGCCGTGACCCATTGCTGGCTCATCATGCAGCCCAGGTACTGCTCGCCGGTGACGAAATCCAGCGCCGCCCACGAGCTGCCGGAATCCCAGCCGCCGTGTGGGCCGCCGGTGAGATACCAGGTCTCCTGCCTGGGCCATGGCAGGGCCAGGGTCGGCGCCTGGAGCGTGGCCGGCAACAGCGGCTCCACCGCGTAGGCAAAGGGGTCTCCCCACAGCCGTCGGTAAGTGGCGCTGAAGGTGTCCAGCCGCTGCAAGAAGGTTCCGTAATCCGCAGCGTCCAGCGCCAGGAAGCGCTGCACGGCCGCCGTGCCCGCGTTCACATTCAGGGCAATTTCCACGTAGGAGCCGTCGCCGAGGGGATACGTCCACGTCCGTTCCTCCAGCCAGCCGTAAAAGCCGGCGTTGAGGAGGTCCGCCGCCCAGGCCAGCTGCCGTCCCAGTCCATCCCATCCCTGGGCCTCGTGCCCCAGGGGATACAGCAAGGCCGCCTCTGAAGGCTGAGGGTTGGAGAGCCAGCCGCTTTCCATCTCCATGAGGGTGAGCAACACTCGCGGCCCGACGCTGTAGCGCAGCGCCGTCAGCTCGACCAGCTCCGCCGCGGTGCGAGAGATGAACTCGAAGGATTCCACAGTGTGGGCGAAAGGGCCCGGAAAAGCTGCTGTGGTCTGGGCCACGTCGAAATCTGCAAACGCCGGCCCGTACACTAGCTCACTATCAGGGATCAGCAATGTCGTCGGCCCTTCGTGCTCTGCCTCAAGGGACAGCTTCAGCGTCTGGCCTACAGCGAGCGCGTCGGCGTCGCTCAAGCCGTTGATGCGCATGAGCAGTTCCACGGACATGCCCGTCGCTGCAGCGATCTCCGTCAGGGTGTCGTTGGGGCGTACCTGGTAGGTGCGGGTGAGGGTCTCCGGGCGTTGACGGGTCGGCGTGGGTTGCGCCGGGGGAAGGGTGAGGCCGGGCGCGGCGGCAGCCAGAGCCGGCGCCCCCGGCTCCTGCGGATTGCCGATAAAACTTTCGGGGTCCGCCAGCACCGTCGCCGCGGGGATGCCGCCGGATTGCTCCACCGGGGCGCAGGCGGCCATCAGGACGATCACCGCCAGCAACAGGGCGCCCAGGCGCTGCCATCGCCATGGATTTCCGGTCGTGGGCATGGCGCTTTGCCGGTCCATCAGCGCTGAATGACCTCCAGCCCTCCCATCCAGGGACGGAGCGCTTCCGGCACGCTGAGGCTGCCATCCGCCTGCTGATAGGTTTCCATGATGGCGATCATGACGCGCGGCAACGCCAGTCCTGAGCCGTTGAGGGTGTGGACATAGCGTGGTTTGGCGCCCGGTTCGGGGCGATAGCGGATGTTGGCCCGGCGCGCCTGGAAATCGGTCACGTTGCTGCAGGAGCTCACTTCCAGCCACTCGTTCTGCCCCGGTGCCCACACCTCCAGGTCGTAGGTCTTGGTGGAGCCGAAGCCCAGGTCGCCCGTGCAGAGTTCCACCACGCGATAGGGCAGGCCCAGCGCTTCGAGCAGCCCCGCCGCATGGGCGAGCAGCTGCTCGAGTGCCACGGGGCTTTCTTCCGGCGTGGTGAATTTGTACAGCTCCACTTTGTCGAATTGATGGCCGCGCTTGATGCCGCGCACGTCCCGCCCGGCGCTCATCTTCTCGCGGCGGAAGCAGGGGGTGTAGGCCACGTAGTTCAAGGGCAGGCGTTCCGCGTCGAGGATCTCATCGCGGTGCAGATTGGTGAGCGCCACCTCAGCGGTTGGCAGCAGCCAGAGGTCATCCTCGACATCGTGGTAGAGGTTATCGGCGAATTTGGGCAGCTGTCCCGCGCCCACGAGCATCTCGCGGCGGACGACGAAGGGCAGGTACCACTCGGTGTAGCCGTTGAGGCGCGTGTGAACGTCCAGCATCCAGAAGATCAACGCGCGCTGCAGCCGTGCGCCGGCGCCCTTGAGGGCGTAGAAGCGGCTACCGGCGAGCTGTACGCCGCGTTCGAAATCGAGGATGTCCAGTTCGGGGCCCAGGTCCCAGTGCGCCAGCGGCGCGAAGCCGGCGGCGGCGAAATCGCGGGGCGCGCCCCAGGTACGCACGACCTGATTGTGGCTCTCGTCCGGTCCGACCGGCACGGAGGCATCGGGGATGTTGGGCAGCCACAGCAATTTTTCGTTGAACGCGGCCTCGATTTCCCGCAGACCCTGCTCCAGCGCCGTGATGCGGTCGCCCACCTCACGCATTTCCGCAATGCGCGCCTGCCGCGCCGCGGAATCCTTCGTCTGGCCGATTTCTTTGGAGACGCGATTGCGTTCGGCGCGCAAGGTTTCGACTTCCTGCAAGGCCTCGCGTCGGCGTTCGTCCAACCGCAGGATTTCATCCACGAGCTCAGGGGTATCGTTGCGTTTCCGCAAGGCCTCGCGCACGCGCTCAGGCTCATGGCGAAGCAGCTCCAGGTCTAGCATAGGTTCCTCCTCGGAAAATGGGCGAGTCAGCGAATCAGCGAAAAAGCGAATTACTTACGTGCTCACGTTCGCACGTTCCCACGCCGCGCGCGGTCACGAAAAGATTATGCCACTAAACGGAGCTTTGTCCAGCAATGGCGGGATGGACTGTATTGACAGGTTCACCAGCGATGTTATACTCATGCAAAGATAAGGCATACCTTACAATTTTCCCGTGAGCCACAGGGGGCGTAAGATGTCCACAGCGACAGTCACCAGTGAGGACTATCTCGGCGCGATCTACCGCCTGCGTGAGACGCCAGAGACGCCTCTGCCGCTCTCGCAATTGCAAGAGCACTTCAACTTCACGCGCGTTTCCGTGCATGAGATGGCGTTGAAGCTCGCGCAGTGCGGCTGGCTCACCTATTATCCGTACCGGGGCGTGACGCTCACAGCGGAAGGGGAGCGCATCGCTGCCGCGCTGGTGCGCCGGCATCGGCTGTGGGAACGTTTTCTCACCGACATGCTCGATCTGCCGTGGGATGAGGCGCACGCGATCGCGGAACGGCTGGAACACGCTGCGCCCGAAGCCGTCACTGAGAAGCTGGCCGGGTTGCTTGGCGAGCCGACGTCCTGCCCGCATGGCGGCCCGATCCCGCCGGCTCTCCCCGCCCAGCCGGGGGTGCCCCTGAGTGCCGCCGGACCCGGCAGGACCTTCGCCATCGTGCGCATTTTTCCCGAGGTGCCGGAGACGCTGCACCAGCTCGCGGTGCTGGGGATTGGCCTGCACACGGCGGTGCAGGTGCGGCAGCAGACACCGGAAGCGACCGGGATCGTCCTGTCCGATGGCCGCGAGGTGACCTTGCCCGTCGCGATCAGCGCTACCATGTGGGTGACGCCTGCGTGATAGCGTTCTTGCCGAAGCCCAAAATTTGCAATCAACGAGGTGATATTTGACGCCCTTATCCGAACTTCAACCAGGTGAATCCGGCATCATCCGTGCACTGCGCGGCGGACATGGCTTTGTATCGCGGCTGGCGGCGTTGGGATTCACGCCCGGCGCGCCGGTAACGATGGTGCGCAACCCCGGTCATGGCCCGCTCATCGTCTCTGTACGCGGGACGCGGGTGGCCTTGGGGCGCGGCGAAGCGGCGCAGGTTTTGCTTCTCCAGCGGGAAGCACTCTATGACGACGCAGCCCCGAACTGAGCTCTCTCAAGAGCAGACTTGTACCGCGCCGGTGATCGTCGCTCTCGCCGGGCAGCCCAACGTGGGCAAATCCACGATCTTCAACATGCTCACGGGGCTGAATCAGCACGTGGGTAACTGGCCCGGCAAGACCGTGGAGCGCAAATCCGGGCTTTGCTCGCAGGGGGACAGCGCGTTCACCTTGATTGACTTGCCGGGGACGTACAGCCTCACCGCGAATTCGGAGGAGGAGCGGATCGCCCGTGACTTCATTGTCCGCGAGCGCCCCGACGTGGTGATCGCCGTGGTGGACGCCGCCATCCTGGAGCGGAGCCTTTACTTGTTAACGGAGTTGCTGTTGTTGCCCGCGCCGGTGATCCTCGCGCTCAATATGCTGGACGTCGCGGAGCAAGAGGGCATTCACGTCGAACCGGCGGTGTTGGAGGCAGCGCTCGGCATTCCCGTGGTGTCAATGTCTGCGGCGCGGGGGATAGGCTTCACGGAGCTGCTGGAGACCGTGCAGAAATTGCTCGCCGGCGAGATCCCCTATCATCCCCGGCAACCCACCATCCGCAAAGAGCATGAGCTGGTTCTCAACCAGCTGCTCACCCTCATCGAACCGCAGGTGCCGCAGCCCTATCCGGCGGACTGGGTGGCGCTCAAGCTGTTGGAAGGCGATGACGAAATCACCGCGCTGATGCAAGCGCAGCTTTCGCCAGAGCTGTGGACGCAGGTGCATGCGTTATTACACCAACACGAGGACGCGATTCTCGATATCGCCGGCGCGCGCTATGAATGGATCGAGCGCATGGTGCGCGCGGCGGTCGTGCGCCCGCGCCTGGGGCAGATGGGCCTCACGGCGCGCCTGGACACCGTCTTGACCCATCCGCTCTGGGGCACGCTGGTGTTGCTGGGTGTTCTGGGCAGTGTTTTTGGGATCACGTATGCGCTGGGCAGCCCCTTGCAAGGGGCGCTGAGCGCGTTGATCGGGGTGCTGGCGGAGGGGATTCGGCAGGCGCTTGCCGGTGCGCCACCGTGGCTCGGGGCCCTCCTCGCCGATGGCGTGATGGGTGGTGCGGGGATGGTGATCACTTTTTTGCCGATCCTGCTCATCTTCTTCACCGCACTGGCGCTGCTGGAAGACACCGGTTACATGGCACGGATCGCCTATCTAGCGGATCAGGTGATGCACACTATCGGCCTGCATGGCAAGAGCTTTGTGCCGCTGCTGCTGGGCTTTGGCTGCAATGTCCCGGCGGTATTGGGGAGTCGCATCATCGAGACGCGCCGCGCGCGCCTGCTCACCCTGCTCCTGGCGCCGCTCGTTCCCTGCACGGCGCGGATGGCGGTGATCGCCGTCCTCGCGCCCGCCTTCTTTGGCAAGGCGGCGGTGTGGGTTTCCTGGGGACTGGTCGCCCTCAATGTGCTGGCGGTGTTCGCTCTTGGGCTGTTGCTGCATCGCGTCATCCTGCGCGGGGAACAGGTGGCCTTCATCATGGAGCTGCCCCTCTATCACCTGCCCAATGCCCGCACCGTGGCCTTATACGTCTGGAATAACCTCATCGCCTTTCTGCGGAAGGCGGGGACGGTCATCCTGGGAGTCTCCGTCGGTGTGTGGGCGCTTTCCTATTTCCCGCATGGCGAGGTGACGGGGAGCTATCTGGCGACGGCGGGGCAGTGGTTAGAACCGCTGGGACGATTGCTGGGCATTCCCTGGCAGATGATGGCCGCCCTGCTCACCAGTTTCGTTGCCAAAGAAAACACAATTGCGACGCTGGGCATTCTCTACGGCGATTTTCAGACGATCTTACCTCAAGTGATGTCACCGGCGGCGGCGCTGGGTTATCTCGTCACGCAGATGCTCTTCATCCCGTGCGTGGCGACCGTCGCTGTCATGAAACAGGAGGCGGGCATGCGCTGGATGGCGCTGGGATTGGGGCTGCTGTTGGCACTCTCGTTGGGTGGAGGTATTGTGACGTATCATCTCGCTGCCCTGGCGTGGGGACTCTGAATCTCGGGGCTGTTGAGGCTGGCCATGCTTTGGAAAATCTTACATGAACTGGCGACGGGATCAAGGGCGCAGAGCCTGGAAGCAGTAGCTCGCGCTCTTGACATCACACCGGCCATGGCGCAGCAGATGACGGAGGAACTGGTGCGCCTCGGCTATCTGAGCGAGGCCGCGTCATGCGCCTCCGGCTGCGGGGGCTGCGCGCGGCAATCCGCCTGCGGCCTGGCGAGCGCCGGCTCGCGGCTGTGGAGCGTCACCCCCAAGGGCTATCGAGCCCTGGCGCAGCGAGAGAGTGGTTCTGCAAAGTTGCTCTCGTAGGGCCTGCTGGCGACAGTCTGAAGGCCGAGGAAAATTTTAGGAACCAACACGCCCCCGATCCACTGGATCGGGGGCGTATTGGTGAAACAGGGGTCGGTTTAGTAATCCATCCCCATGCCGCCGCCGCCGCCAGCGGGCATCGGCTTCTCAGGCTCGGGAATGTCGGTGATCAACGCCTCGGTGCTCAACACCATCGCCGCGACAGAGGCCGCGTTGAGCAGGGCGCCCTTGGTCACCTTGGCGGGATCAATGATGCCGGCCTTGAGCATGTCGCGGAACTCGCCGCTCATCACGTCGTAGCCGATGAGCTTGCTGTCGGCTTCCGCCTGCTTGCGGCGGACATCGGCGAGGATGACGGCGCCGTCCATGCCGGCGTTCTCGGCGATCTTGCGGAGCGGCATTTCCAACGCCTTGCGCAGGATCAGCACCCCGGTCTGCTCGTCGTCGTATTCCATTTTCAGATCGTCCAGCACGTGCATGGCATTGATCAGCGCCACACCGCCGCCGGGGACGATGCCTTCCTCAACCGCGGCGCGGGTCGCGCTCAGGGCGTCCTCGACGCGGTGCTTCTTTTCCTTCAATTCGGTCTCGGTCGCGGCGCCCACACGGATGATCGCCACGCCGCCGGCCAGCTTCGCCAGCCGTTCCTGCAGCTTCTCGCGGTCATAATCGGAGGTGGAGTGTTCCATCTCGATCTTGATCTGTTCCACGCGCCCGCGAATCTGCCGCTCGTCGCCGCGGCCGCCCACGATGGTGGTGTCGTCCTTGGTGGCGATGACCTTGTCAGCGCGTCCCAGATCGCTCAACATCGTGCTATCGAGCTTGCGGCCCTCTTCCTCGGTGATGACGCGCCCGCCGGTGAGCACCGCGATGTCCTGCAGCATGGCCTTGCGCCGATCGCCGAAGCCAGGGGCCTTGATCGCCAGCGCGTTCAGCAGGCCGCGCAGCTTGTTCACCACCAGGGTGGCCAGCGCCTCGCCGTCCACATCCTCGGCGATGATCACGAGATTGCGGATGCCTTTCTGCACCAGCTTCTCGAGAATCGGCACCAGGTCCTGAGCGGCGGAGATTTTCTTATCATGGATGAGGATATACGCATCCTCGATGACGGCTTCCATCGTCTCCGGGCTGGTGATGAAGTAGGGGCTGATGTACCCCCGGTCGAACTGCATGCCCTCGACGTACTCGGTCTCGAATGCCAGACCCTTCGATTCCTCGACGGTGATGACGCCGTCCTTGCCGACCTTGTCCATCACTTCGGCGAGGAGCTGGCCGATCTCGCGATCCTGCGCGGAGATGGCGGCGACGTTGGCGATGTCTTCCTTGGTCACGACCTCAACGGCCTGTTCCTTGATGGCGTCGGCCACGCGCTCCGCCGCAGTCAGCAGCCCCCGCTTGAGCAGCATGGGATTGGCGCCGGCGGCCACGTTCTTCATCCCTTCCTCGATCAACACGTGCGCCAACAGCGTGGCCGTGGTGGTCCCATCTCCCGCGATGTCGTTCGTCTTGGTGGCGGCTTCCTTGAGCAGCTGCGCGCCCATGTTTTCAAAGCTGTCTTTCAGCTCAATTTCCTTAGCGACGGTCACGCCATCATGCGTGATGGTGGGAGCGCCCCACTTCTTGTCGAGCGCCACGTTGCGGCCCTTGGGACCCAGCGTGGTGACGACGGCTTCTGCCAAAACATCCATACCGCGTTTGAGCGAAGCGCGCGCCTCGCTGCCGAAAACCAATTGCTTAGCCATAGTTTCTTTCTCCTTGTCGTTGGGATTGCGCGACGATGCGACTACTCTTCCAGCACGCCCAGAAGATCCTCCTCGCGGAGGATGAGCAGTTTCTGGCCCTCGCGGGTCTTGAATTGCGTGCCGCCGTACTTGGCGTAGATGACGATGTCGCCCGGCTGCACACCGATGATGTTGCCGTCATCATCCTTGACCTCGATGTCGGGGCCTACCGCCAGCACTTTGCCTTGTTGGGGCTTTTCCTTGGCCGTATCGGGCAACACGAGCTGGCCGCCGGCGAAGGTCATTTCTTCCTCTTCGATCGGCTCAACGACGACACGATCACCCAGGGGTCGAATCTTAACCATATTCATTTACCTCCATCTTTGTTTGATGTTGTACTTCCAGGGCCATTTGTTAGCACTCCATGAGTTTGAGTGCTAAATTCGGGTGTTATCTTACCACGGCTTAGAATTTTGTCAAGCGCTCTCGAGGGGAGAGTGCTAAAATACGCCGCTATGAAGCGTCACCCCCCCCGCATTCTGGCGGGGAGCGGCGCTGAGATCAATCCTGAGCGTGCGGCGGTTAGATCTCGACTCCCAGGAAAAGGCGCGTCAACCAACCGATGAAGAAACTGAGTGTGGCGACCCCCAGGCTGATGCCGGCCATCTCCAGGAAGCGCCGTTTGAACGATTGCCCTCTTGCGACTGCGAGGTAGTAGTTGAAGATGGCGATGATGAGAATGGCAATGGCCAGCGTCACCGCGAGACAGACGTAGAAATTCTTCAGGATCAGGTAAGGCGCGATGAGGGCAAACACGGTGAGCAGGTACGCGCCCCCCGTGTACAGCGCGGCTCGCAAGGGGTTTTGGGCCCCGCTGTCTTCTTCGGCTTTGGTGGAGAGATATTCTGAGGTTGCCATGGAGAGCGCTGCGGCGATGCCGGTAATCAGGCCAGTAAGGGCGATGAGAGCGGTGTTTTGCAGGGCCAGGGTGAAGCCTGCCAATGCGCCGGTCAGCTCCACGAGCGCATCATTCAGCCCAAGCACCATCGAGCCGACGTAGCGCAGCCGTTCTTCATCCAACATGCCGATGAAGGCCTCCTCATGCATCTCTTCCTCGTGCATCACGGCGGCCGCTTCGGGGATTTGCTCGATCAAACGGCTGTAACTGGCTTGTGATTGCGCCTCACCTTGTTCCAGCAATCTGATCGCGAAGGTGAAGCCGAAAATGCGAGTGAGGAAGGAATAGCGCACGATGAGGCGCCGTTGGGGGTTCACATCGGTGTGGGTGTAACGCTGCCAGAGGGCGTAGTGGCGTTGTTCCGCTTTGGCGATTTCCTCGATCACGCGCCGATTTTCGGGCTCCTTGGTCCTTTGAGCCAACATACGGTAGATGTGCACACCGTTGATTTCCATCTGCTGCCAGGCCAGGAGTTGTTTGTGGAGTTCGGGAGTGATTTCCATGGGTAAGGCTCCTTTCGTGTTAAGAGGTGGTGAAAGCTCTGAGAGAGGTCGGTGATTGCAGGATTGACACAGAGAAAATTTCACAAATCATTCTGATCCGCCGGGCCCAAAAATGAAACTTCCTTGCTCTTTTAGCACTCTTTGCTATTAAATTTGTTTTCGCTGCCCCCTTGGGTAAATCCCATTCATTATAAACCTTTTGGTGGCCTGTCAAACTGGAAGCTGAGGACGGTTGCAAACAAAGCGCACGCCGAGCCTTTGAATTTGTAAGGGATGATTCTGTTATGTCAAGTTCACGGACAGGAACGGGGGTTGCGTCGGCATGGCCCAACGCAACCCCCGTGGAAAACTCAGCCGTTCAGGCTGTCAAGCGCGTCCGCTCATGGATAGGTGCGCACGACCAGCGGCAGATAGACCTTGCGCGCCTCGATGGTGATGACTTTTTCTACCCATACTGTGCCGAATTGCGTGCAGGGGTTGATCACGGTCAGCCGGACGGTTTTAGTGCCGATAGTGGTGTAAGTGTGAGGCGTCGCCGCATCCACAATCACGGCGGCCTGTCCATCGCCAAAGCTCCAGTCGTAAGTGATGGGCGAGGTCGCATTCAGCGGCAGGGCGCTTGCGGTAAACGTCACCGGCGCGTTGACCAGCGGATTGGTCGGCTGGTAGGTGAAATCCACCCCCGTGAGCGGCTGGCAATCCGGCGTGACGTTTACTGTCGAGGTGGCTACATCGCTGTAGCCCAGCGTATCAGTGATGGTCAATTTGACCGTGAACTGCCCCACCGTGTTGAACTGGTGGCTGGGATGGCGGGTTGTGCTCTTGCCGCCGTCGCCGAAGTCCCAGGCCCAGGCCGTAATGGCCGGGCCATCGGTGGTGGAAGTGTCGGTGAAGACGACGGTGTGCGTGCGGATGACCGAGGCGGCGCTCTGGTTGAAGCTGGCCGCGAGCGCGGGCGCGCGCACGGTCACGGTGGTGGTCGCCACAGCGGTGAAGCCGCAGGTATCCGTGATGGTCAATTTGACCGTGAACGCGCCGTCTTTTGTGTAGGTATGGCCGGGATTCTGCGCCGCGCTCTTGCCGTTATCGCCAAAGTCCCACGCCCAGGCCGCGATAGTCGGGCCGTCCGTGGTCGAGGCGTCGGTGAAGGTGACGGTCTCGCCGGCGATGAGGCTCCGCGCGCTGGCATTGAACGCGGCCGCCAGATTCGGCGCCAGCACGTTGAAGCTCACCGGCGCGCCGACGGCGCTCGTCACGCCTTCGTCGCTGGCGATGACGGCGTAATCGTTGTTGGTGAAGGTACCGGGCGTGCAGGGCAGCACGCCACTGAACCACCCATGCCCTGTGCCGCCCAGCTTCGGCAGTGTGGCGAACGTCCATTGCACGGAGTTGTTCACCCGCGTCCCGTCGCTGGCGGTGTAGGTGAAGCCCGCCGGGAACTTGTCGCCCAGAACCACGTTTGTGCCGTCGGCGTTGCCGGAGTTGGTGACGGTCAGCGTGTACGTGACGGGCGTCCCGGCTACGCGGCTGCTCGCGTAGGTCTTGCTGACGGTAAAGTAGGGCAAGTCAATGGCGAGCGCATAGCTGTCACTGTTGTTGTGGCTGTACGGTTCGCGGTCCAGCGTAGGTTGGGTGCTGGCGATGCTGACCTGGTTGACGAAGGTGTCCAGGCCGGTAGCGGCGTCGGTGATGCGGGCCGTGAGATAGATCTCATTCCATTCGCCGGCGTTCAACGGCCATAGCAGCCACACGTTGGTCGAACCAGCCTGCGTCTCGGGCGCATGATCGCACCACTCCACGCCGTTGCCGCACCAGTGCTGGAGCGCGCTGATGTACTCGAAGCCCGCCGGGAGCGTATCCGTGAGGATGGCATTGCCCTGCATGCCCCACCACCATTGCCAGCCTTCGACATCGTTGCCGAAGGCCAGGCTGAAGGTGACGAGTTCGCCGGGGCGCAGCTCGCCCGCTACCAGGTCCTTCTTGACCCACAAATCGGGGCCGGTGGTGAGCACGGCGGTATCTACGTTGTCGCTCGGATTGGTATCGTTGGCGACGAGCGCGACTTCCGCCGTGTTGGTGAACACCAGGCCAAAGGGCAACGGATTGGTATCGGTGATCAGGCCGAAGTTGAAGCCCGCCGACCAGCCCGGCTCCAGCAGTTCCAGCGTCATGGTGAAGTGGTCGCCGTAATCACGCCAGTCCCACCAGCGCCAGAAGCCGCCGCCGAGGCCGCCGTCCATGCGCATCCCCGCCGGGTAGGTGTCGGTGAGCGTGACTTGCTTCACCGTTTCGTCGCCCACATTTTCGACGTTGAGCCAGTACGACGCGCGGCGGGTGTTCTCGCCCCAGTTGTCCCATTGCGCGTCTTTGCGCACCCGCAGGTTGGGGCCGTGGTCGAAGAGCGTTTCTGTCCAACTGGCCTGGTTGTCTTTCCAATCGTCCTCGCCGGGAAGGCGGGTGATCTCAACGGTGTTGACCAGCACAGTGCCGGGGGCCGCGTTGGGCAGCGCCTTCAGCACGATCTCGAAATCGAGCCGGTAGCCGTTGTCCAGGCCGGGGTATTCCCACACCACATAATCGGCGCCGGTCATGACGGGGACGAAGGGGACATTGCCGTACAGCCATGCGGCGACGAAGGTGGTGCTCATCGGCAGCGTCTCGGTGATGCGGAAGCTGCCCACCGGGATATTGCCGTTGTTGGAGATGTTGACGTTGTAGTGCAGATCGCCGCCGGGGACGAGCTGCCCGTAGGCCCAGCTCGCGTTGATATTCAGGTTATGGTGCGGTTGATTGACCCGCCCGTTCCACCAGGCTTCGTTGTCATCAGGGGTGAGGTCATTGGCGGCGGCGATGACGGCGTGATTCCAGAGCTCCTGGCCGGGAGAGGCGGCGGCGTCCACCGTAGCGCGGACGTACACGCCCTCGCAGCGCCAGCCGTTGATAGCGGGTCTGCTCACGACCAGCGCGTGCGTGCTGCGGGAGACTTCCACCCAGCCGGAGGTGTCGCTCCACCAGCTCTTGAGCGTCATGGAGGGATGCAGCGTGTCGGTGAGGGTGACCTGTGTGCTGCCGGTGCCGCCGTTGTTGCAGGCGTTGAGGTGGAAGACCACATCGTAGCCGGCGGCGGGATCGCCTGTCCATGCGCCCTTGCCCACGTTGACCTGGGTATCATTGGGCTGGACAGCGCCGCGCCACTCGCTGCGCTTCTCCCAGTCTCCCCCCTGGTCATAAGGGTTGCTGGTGGCAATCTCGACGGCATTGACGACTTCTTCGCCGGCCGCCGCATCCACCTGCGCGAAGACGTAGAAATTGAGCCAGTCGCCGGGCGGCACTGTACCTAAATTCCATACCACCTGCCCGCCGCCGCCGGTATGCGCCAGCCCCAGCGTATCGCTGAGGTAGGTCATACCTTGCAGCGTGTCGGTAATCACGACGTTTTCGGCGTCAGCGTCGCCCTCGTTGCGGTATTGGATGTAGAAAACGGCATTGCCGCCCGCACCCACATTGCCGCCCTCAAGCCATTTCTCGACGCGCAGGCGCGGCGCCGGCGCGTGGAAGACGCCGAGAACCTGGTCGCCGTCCGGTTCGTAGTAACCCACGGCGATGTCTTGCCACGGTTCTACGTTCCATTCGGTATCGGGGTCCCAGGCGCAGGTGTAGGCGTCGCTGCCGTTAGGTGTGACGCTGTCGAATTTTTGCGGCGCGCCGCCGGGCGCGCCCCAGGCATGACATTCCACCGCTATCGGCCCCGGCATAAGCCAGTCGGCGTCCACTGCGCCGCTGATGCTATCGGCGTTTACATCCACAACGCCGGTGATGAGGCCAAGCTGCACCGTGGCCGTATAGCCGTTATCTACTGCGCCATGCACCCAATCGCCGGGCTGGAGGTCGGGGTGCGGCGGCGTCCAGTCATCCCCGTGGGCGAAAACGCCGGAGTCTCCGTTCAGCTCAGGGATGGGGCCGCTGGTCAGTTGCGCCGCGGCCTTGAAGTTACCCGCGCCGTCGGTGAGGGTGATCCAGATGGTGTGGCCCGGCGCGTAATGGCTCAGGGCCCATTCGTGATCGTAGTTGATGGTGAGGGTCAGGTCCAGGTTGACCAGCCGGTGATGGAAACCGACGCGGGCGTAGTCAATATCGGCCCAGTAGCCGACGTCGCCTTCCGCGCCGTGGGGAATATCGGAGTACGTGGCGCTGTAATGGCCCTGGTTGTCCGTTTCTACCCATTGCGGGGGGAAGCCCCACAGATCGATATTGATCTGCTGGTGATCCAGCGCGCCAATCTGCCCCTCTACGGTGTTGGCGCCCGAGTTGATGTAGCCGGTGAAGGGGTCGGGGATGGCGATGATGACCGGATGCAGTCCCGCGCCGGCCGTCACGGTGATGACGTCGCCAGGATCGAAGGTGTCGGGGAAGTTGTTCTCGTTCCAACAAGTATCCCAGAAGGTCATCTCGGCCAGCGCCGTGGTCACGGTGATCGGGGCTTGCGGGGCGCAGCCCCACACGCGGGTGCGGTACACATCGAAGTCCACCCACTGCACCTCGCCGCCGCTGAAGGCCACGTCCTCGTAGGTGTTGTCAGCGGGAACGGTTTCGCCTGGCGGCAGGGTGATCTCCACGGTGTTGGTGTACCAGCGCAGCGGCGCGCCGGGGGTATCCAGGTTGGCGTTGAATTCGATGTTGCCGCTATCGCCCGGATAGAGTTCCGAGAAGCGCCAGGCCAGCACATCGCCGGTAAGCGATTGTTCCACCAGGCGGCCCCAATCCCAGTTCAGGTTCCACCAGCCGTCCCAGGCCGTGGCGGCCGGCAGCGTGTCGGTGATCCAGACGTTGGAGAGGGTCGCGTCGCCCAGGTTGTAGAAGCGGATGCGGTAGCCCAACTGCCCGTCGCCGTTCCACCAGGATTCCTTGGTCACGCGCAGGTTCGGGCCGTTGGGGTTGAGCGTTTCCGTCCACCGACTCACGTTGTCCTCGTAGCTGTCCTCGTTGGGCAAGGGTGTGATTTCGGCGGTGTTGATCAGCAGTGTGCCGGGGATCGCCTCTGGCGCTATCTGCAAGACGACCTCGAAGCTCACGCCATAGCCGTTGTCCAGGCCGGGCATGTCCCAGGCGACGACGCCAGCGCCGCTGAAGGTCGGCGGGAAGGGGTGCTGTCCGCTTTGGTCATACGTCCACGCGGCGACGAAGGTGGTGCTCACCGGCAGCGTCTCGGTGATGCGGAACGCGCCGACCGACGTGTTGCCGTTGTTGTGGACGTAGATGTTATACCGCAGCTCGCCGCCGGGGATCATTTGCCCCCCGGTCCAGTTTTTGTTGACGTTCAGGTTGGTGTGCGGATTGTTGACATTGCCCCACCACCAGGCTTCGTCGTCGCCGACGCTGAGGTCGTTGGCGGCGTAGATGACGGCCTGGTTCCAGATCTGCGTTCCCGGTGAGAGGCCAGGATCCACGGTCGCGCGGACGAAGACCGCCTCGCAGCGCCACGGGCCGAGGCTCGCTTTGGTTAGCACCAACTCGTGCGCGTCGCGGCTGACTTCGCTCCAGCCGGGCGCATCGCTCCACCAGGAATGTAGCGTCAGGGCGGGGTGCAGCGTGTCGGTGAGCGTGAGCTGCGTACTGCCCGTGCCGCCGTTGTTGCAGGGATTGACGTGGAAGACGACATCGTAGCCAGCGGCGGGATCGCCGGTCCACGCCCACTTGCCGAGGTTGAGGTGGGTATCGTTGGGTTGCACTTCGCCGCTCCACTCGGAGAAGTGTTCCCAGGGCGGGGCTTGATCGTAGGGCGTGCTCGTGGCGATTTCGGCGGTGTTCGTCACCCATTCGCCGGCCGGCGCGTTAATGGCGGCGTAGACGTAGAAGTGAATCCAGTCGCCAGGCGGGACTGTGCCTGGTTCGAAGACGACTTGGGCGCCGCCGCCAGTGTGTGCGAAGCCGGAGGTATCGGTGATGTAGGTCATCCCTTGCAGCGTGTCGGTGATCACGACGTTTTCAGCGCTGGCGTCGCCCTCGTTGATGTATTGGACGTAGAAGACGGCGTTGCCGCCCGCGCCGAGGTTGCCGCCGTCCAGCCACTTCTCGACGCGCATGTGCGGGGCGGGATTGGCAGGATGGGTCTGCACACGATCGCCATCTGGCTCGGTGTAGTTGACAGCGATGTTGTGGCCGGGTTGAATGTCCCAGAGGCCATTAAAGTCGCAGAAGAACGCACCGTCGTCGGGATCAACGTTGTCAACCCGGATGCTCTGGCCGTTCTGCTCATGGATTTCGCACCACACGGTGACGAGGTCGGGAGCGAGCCAGGGGGCAGCTATCGTGCCGGAAACGGTGTCGGCATCCACATCCACCACGCCGTTGATTGTGCCGACAGGGTTGACTGTTGCTATCAATCCCATCGCGGTAGCCGTGACGGCGTCGCCGGGTCGAATCTCAGGCCGGGCCGGCGTCCACTGGTCAGCGTACCAGTTGGAATGTAAGTACCCGCCGCCATCCGCCGGGGCAATCAGCGTAGCCAGGCCGTCATCGCCAACGACGGTCAGGGTGACGACTGTATTGGGAGTGGTATTCACGTCAACATAGTCATGTGCATAGTCCACTGTGAGGCGCACATACGGCTGGCGGAAGCCGTTGCCAACCCAGTTGCCATCAGAGTTATACCAGACGCCGATGCCCTGCCCAGGCTGCACATCCCATTCGGTCCACTGGCAGAAGTAGGGCGGGTCGCCGTCTGGTCCAGCGGTGGATTGCTTGCTAGGCACACCGTCTGGCGCGCCCCACAGATGGCAGTCCACGCTCAGAGTTTGGGTAAACCAGTCGGCATAGATCCGCCCACTCACGCTATCGTTATCCACATCCACTGTGCCGGTAATCACGCCGATGCGCGCGCTTGCGACATTGCCGTTATCTACCCGGCCGTAGACCCAGTCGTCGGGTAAGATGTCGGGATTGCTGGGCGACCAGGCATCTCCTTGTACTGAGAAACCCGGCGTGCTCCCCCATCCGATATCGGACACCGTGCTGACTACAGCCGTGGCTTTGATTGTGCCGCTGAGGTTTGTAATCGTTAACCAGATGGTGTGCCCCAGTTCATAAGGGCCGAGCACGTGACCGCTGTCGCAATTGATCCACATAGTCAAGTCCAGCGACTGGAAGCGGCGGTGGAACATGACCTGAGCGTAGTCCATTGTCGTCTGGTAGCGGACATGTCCTTCTGCACCGCGCGGTATATCAGGATAGGTCGTACTGTACTCGCCGGTCGCATTGGTCCAGATGTCTCGATGCCCGTCAGGCCAGTAACCCTCGATTTGGATTTGCCGATTAGCTGCGCCGTCAATCTGTCCCCAGACCGTATCGGTGTCGGAATCTACCGCTGCGTCGAAGGGATCCGGAACGGGGATGGTCACGGGTTGCTCGCCGTTGCCGGCTTCCACGATCACCGTGTCGCCGGGCCAGATGGGGCCGATGTCGTCTGTGTTCCAGCAGCCGTTGCAGCCGGGATCACCCCACACGACGACTTGGGTGTACGGCGTGGTGATGGTCACAGGGCCAGGCACACCCTCGCCCCACAGATTGGCATGGTCGGTGCCGAGCCACATCTGGGCGCGGCGCACCTCGCCGCCGCTGAAGGCCACGTCCTCGTAGGTGTTGTCGGCGGGGACCATGTCGCCGGCCAGCGGCGCGATTTCTACCGTGTTGGTGTACCAGCGCAGCGGCGCGCCGGGTTCATCCAGGTTGGCGTTGAACTCGAGAGCGCCGCTATCGCCGGGGTTCAGCGCGTCGAACTGCCAGACGAGCACATCGCTGTTGAGTGATTGGGTCACCAACCGATTCCAATCCCAGTTCAGGTTCCACCAGCCGTCCCAGGCCGTGCCGGTCGGCAGCGTGTCGGTGATCCGGACGTTGGCGACGCTCGCGTCACCTACGTTCCAGAAGTTGATCCGGTAGCCGATCTGTCCGTCGCCGTTCCACCAGGATTCCTTGGTCACGCGCAGGTTGGGGCCGGGAGCGTTGACCTTCATGACCACGCATGAGGTATTGTCCTGCTCGTAGCTATCGGCCTCGTCGCCGCTGATGGCGATGCAGTTGGTGAGCAGGGTCCCCGGCGCGATGCCGTCGTCAATGTCCACGCTGAAGTCGAAGCCAAAACCTGTGGCAACCGGCATCGCACCCAGGTCCCAGCCGATGGCGCCCTCCGTGGCCGTGTCCGGCGGGAAGTTCTGCCCATCATGCCGCTGCGCGCTGTCGAGCTGATAGGCGGTGCCGGCCGGCAGCGTGTCGTTCATCCACACGCCGGGCATGGACATATTGCCGCCATTCCAGTGATTGGAGCCGTAACGCACCCAGCCGCCGGGCGTGAGTACCCCTGCCACGAACCACTTGTTCGCATTCAGGTCATAGCGTGGCTGAGCGGTGTTGGCATCGGTGTTGAGGCGCTCATTGTTGTCCATGTTTACATCGCCGGCAACGGCGAGCTGCACATAGTTGCTCAGCCTGACATTGAACGGCGTGTCCGCGGCCACCTGCAACCGCAGGTGCACGCTATCGCAGAAGTTACCGGGGAAGCCGGCGGTCGTGAGGGCGAATTTCCCTGCGGGGGCGGCGACTTCCTGCCAGCCGACGGCCCAAGGGGCGTCGGCATTCCAGCTCACGAAGGAGGTGTGGGCCGGCAGGGTATCGGTCAGCGTCACGGGGCCGGCCGCCGCGCCGCGATTGTTGCAGACACGGATGTCGTAGACCATTTCTTGCCCGGGGGCGGGATCTCCGGGGTTGGGGGATGTGTCTACCCCCATTTCGACGTCGTCGTTCCACACGTCTACCGGCCCGCTACAGGCCTGGTCATTACCGGGATCGGGGTCGCCGGTGGTGGCGGTGTGGATCGCGAGACAGTTGGGGGCCAGCCTCCCCGGCCCTTCGGCTACGGCCCCATCTACATGGAGGGTGAGGATGAAGAGGTGACCTTCCCCTGGATCCAGAGCCCCCACATGCCAGGTGATGACGCCGTTCGCGCCGATCTCCGGCGCAAAGCCGCTGTTATCGCCGGCGTAGGTGGTGGAAAGCGGCAGCGTGTCCGTAATGCGCACATCCCCGGCGACGATGGCGCCGCTGTTTGCATACCACACGCCGTAGTTGATCACGCCATTGGGGCGCGCGTACCCAGGCGGATTCCACTTCCAGATGCTCACATCGGGAAGATCTTCGGCAAGGAGGACTTTGGGCCCCTGTCCGGCCAACACAAAATCAGGCGGTTGAACGTCTGAGCGCCGGGCTGAACCGGTGGAAGCCGGTTGGGTTGCGGGAGCGGCCGGCGTGTCAGACTCAGGCGAGACGGTGGCTTCGGGTGCTTCCCGCGCGGCAAATTGCGCCAGCGTGGAAGGGGGATTGAGGATGAGGCTCAACCCGATGAGCAGGCTCAGGCCGAGGGCCAGGGCCCAGAGAACACCAGATGTCCGTTTGAGTGACGAGATTCTGTTCATGAAACCCCCTTTGTGTGTGTGAGACTTGTCTGCAATGGGTGGGGCGACAGCCACGGGGTCGTGGGCGATAGGACGGGCTATCGTGGGCGAGCTATGGCTGGCCCCCTGAAACGTCATCCACGATCATGACTTCCAAAGGCCTTGAATCCAGACGTTACCTCCTTTCGCGCGAATAGGACGCTTTTTGACTGTGGCGCATGGCGAGAGGTCGCGTGGCGTCAAGTGCAGGCGTCGAGGAGAAAGAGCCCGTCCGTTTCGGGCGATGATCCATGCCCTCACGGCGAGGAATAATTTTATTATAATTCAAAATTGAGATATGTCAATGCACAGCAAATACGAGGGGCATATGTCACGACGGCCGGCTGGTTTTCGAGAAGGGGGAAAATGATGACGGTCAGGGCTCCAAGGCACAAAGTTGTCGGTCTAAGGTTCGCTCCGCGCCCGGCCCGCGACGCTGAGCGTCCTTGCGCCTGCAGTGATGGTGCGCTCGCTGTGCGTTAGGGAGCGTGTTGATTCAGCGCTTGCACCAGTTTATGTATAGTGGTGCAGGGATTATCTTTTTCGGGGTTGTGTTCGGGTCCGTAAGAAGCCAACAGCCGTTCTGCATTGCGAATTGCTGCGGATTGATATTCTAATAATTTATCGTACATTCCTCTGTCATTCTTGTGATACGGATACCCCAAGTGCTCAGTCAGCATCTGCTGATATAGATCACGTGAGGTGGCGCTATCATGGTAGCAAAAATGCAGCAAATACCAGATTTCAAACGCCTCATTCGAATAGGCGACGTGAATGCCTTCGCGCTTCGCCAGCCTGATGGCTTCATTGAACTGGTCGGGTGGAAAACTATCGCGGTCGAAGACCACCCACACCTCTGTATAGTCCTCTTGCTCTCGCAATTCGCACGTGCGCTTGACGAGGGAGAGCGTGTTGTCGCCCATGCCTATCACTTCTGTTTTTACCTCCGCTTTGACCCGGAAGCGCTTGAAGTAATACGGCTCGGTTTTGGCTCCTTCGCAGACGATGAGGAAATAGGCCCGCAGGGGCAGGGCATCGTTGGGGCGGCGCCCTTGTTTCTTCCCTTTATTCGGCAACCCGCTGGGTTTCGGCTTTCGCGTCATGCACAAGCTCCTCAAACAGAGAACGTAGCCCGCCGATGAAGGGAATTGCGCCATATCGTCCCGCAATGTACTGCTTATCAAATGCGGCGTCATTGCGCACCTGCAACTCCGCGAGAGAGTACAGGTTGGTCGCGCCATATCTATCTTTTTCGGTGAACCAGATCTGATCGCGCCGCAACAGGGAGGGTCCCAGCAGGCCGGTATCGTGAGTGGCAAAGATCAACTGGGCATTGTTGGGATTGGTCTGCGGGGAATTGAACAGGCGCATGAGCTCCAGCGTGAGCAGCGGATGCAAACGTGCTTCTATTTCATCAATGATTAACACTTTTCCTTGCTCCAGGGTGTCCCATAAGGGGCCCGAAAGATTGAAAATCTTCTGTGTCCCTGCAGATTCCTCCCCTTCCATGCTGAAAGCTTCTTGTCCAACGAGGTTGTGTTCGGCGTCAAAGACGGGATGTTGGGTCACAATCTGCTTAACGAAAGGTCCATTTTCATTGCCTTTTTCTGTTTTTGCCAGACGCTGAATGAACTCTCGTATCTCATCAGGCATGGGCGTCTCCGCCAATAGCCTGGTCTCAAGAGTGATATCGGTAATCCCCACATCGGCCAGCCGGATGAAGTCCAGTACTCGCTGTCGAAAATTCTCATCGGTTTCAAAGCGCTGCAGGGTGAAGTGCATATACCCCACATCTTCCAAGCCGGAGATCACGTTGAATCCTGTCCTGAACCACTTCAGGATGTTGGTAGCGATGGGGCCATTGAATTGCGCCACGACCGAAAGGAACAGGGCATTATCCCGCGTGCGCGTCTCAATCCCCTTGCCCTCTTTAACAAATGGGCCAGACAGCTCAAATTGCTGGCCTTCTCGCATGAACAAGCGCGTCTCGCGTTGGGTTTTGTGATACAACCACTCGGAGCGCACTCGCTGTTCATCTATCTCAAAACCGTACCGATATTGCTTGCCCTCCATGATGAAAATAATCTGGAAGAGCGCCGGCTCCTGGCGCGCTGCCGTATTCAGCCTGAAACGTTCTACGCCCGTCGGTTCGCCAGCCTGGGACTCCTTCGCTGATTGCAAGACAAACATGCGCATAAAAGCCATAGCGCGAATGAGATTGCTCTTGCCGCTGGCGTTCGCGCCGTAAATAGCTGCACTGCGCAGCAACCGTAGATCGCCGGATTGAAATACGTTCTGCTCATCCAGCGTTTTTTCAGTGGATTGCAAAGTCGTCGCTTCCAGGCTCAGCGTCATCGGCGCGAAGAACGAACGATAGTTGCCGACAGTAAATTCGATAAACATGGCTTCCTCGTTTCTAAACCGGCTATTTTGCGAAAAAATCTCGAATTCCTGTACTTATAATACCACGATGTATCAGAAAAGCAATCCCCAAATTGCTCTCCTGGCCTTGCTGGGGTAATGGGTGCTGGGTGAGGGGGCAAGCCAGCATCCAGCATCCAGCATTCAGCATTCAGCAACCAGGTCTCTCTCCCCTTCCCTTTCCACCTCCACCCGCTGCCTCTTGAACTGGCTCATGTACAGGGTGTAGTAGAAGCCTCGTTTCGCCAGCAGGCTCTCGTGCGTGCCGCGCTCGATGATCTCGCCATCTTTGATGACCATGACGCAATCTGCATTGCGGATGGTGCTCAGCCGGTGCGCGATGACGAAATTCGTGCGCCCCGCCATCAGCCGCCACAGCGCCGCCTGCAGGTGCTTCTCCGTGCGCGTGTCCACGTTGCTCGTGGCTTCGTCCAGGATCAGCACTTCGGGATCGGCCAGCACCGCGCGGGCGATGGCGAGCAGCTGCCGTTGTCCCTGGCTGAGGTTGCTGCCGCGCTCCGCGAGCTCCGTCTGATAGCCCTGCGGCAGCCGGTGGATGAAGCTATCGGCGTTGGCGAGCTGCGCCGCGGCGATCACCTCCTCGTCGGTGGCGTCCAGCCGCCCATAGCGGATGTTTTCCATGACCGTCGTGGCGAAGAGGAAGTTATCCTGCAACACCAGCCCCAGCTTCCGCCGCAAATCCGCTATTTTGATGTGACGGATGTCCACGCCGTCAATATGGATTGCGCCGCAGTCCACGTCGTAGAAGCGTGTCAGCAGGTTGATGATCGTCGTCTTGCCGGCGCCGGTCGGCCCGACCAGCGCGATCAACTGTCCCGGCTCGGCGTAGAGGTTGATGTGTTTCAGCACCGGCACGCCCGGCTCGTAGCCGAAACACACGTCGTCAAAGCTCACCCGCCCCTGGATGTGTTCCAATGGCAGGGCGTCCGGCGCGTCCACCATTTCCGGGGGTTCGTCGAGGAGCTCGAAGACGCGCTCCGCGCCCGCCAGCGCCGACTGGATGGTGTTGAAGAGCTGCGCAATCTGGTTGAGCGGACGCGCGAAGCTGCGGGCGTAGTTGATGAAGGTGGCAATCACCCCGACGGTCGCCAGTCCCTCCACCGCCAGCCAACCGCCCGTCCCCGCCACCAGCGCCAGGCCGATGTTGTTGATCAGGTTCATCAGCGGCCCCATGAAGCCGGTGAGGGTTTCGGCGCGCGTCGCTGCTGCGCGCAGCTCGCGATTGGCGACGGCGAAGGCCTCGATGGCCGCTTCTTCCCGCACGAAGGCCTGCACCGTTTTCTCGCCGGAGATGGTTTCCTCGATGATGCCGTTGAGCGTCCCCAGGTGCTTTTGCTGCGCGCGGTAGCCCTCGCGCGTGCGCCGGGTGATGAACCGGGTCAGCGTCACCGTCAGCGGGATGATGAACAGCGTGATCACCGCCAGCGGCACGTTGACCACGAACATCATGAGGATCACCCCGACGAGGTTGAAGGCGCTGGCGAAGAGCTGCGCTGCGCTGCTGCTCAGCGTGGCGCTGATGTTTTCCACGTCATTCGTGAGGCGGCTCATCAAATCGCCGTGAGGGTGCTGATCGAAGAAGCGCAGTGAGAGCGTCTGCAGTTTGGCAAAGAGCTCCTCCCGCAAATCGCGCACGGCGTATTGAGCGACGCCCGCCATGAGATAGTTCTGCGCCCACGTCCCGGCGGAGGCCAGCACGTAGACGCCAATCATCATGCCTGCCAGGCGGGCGAGGCCCCTCAGGTCGCGTTGGGCGATGTAAGTATCTATCGCCCGTCCCATGAGATAAGGCCCCAGCAATTCCAGCGCGGCGGTGATGATGATCAACACGGCGGCGGCGGAAAGCGTCCACTTTTGCCGTTCCAGATAGCGCCACAGCCGCTTGAGCGTGCCGAGCGCGTCCTTGACTTTGGGTTTCTCTTGCGATATCCCCATCGGCCCGCCCCGGTGAGGGCCAAACTGGAGGGGCGGCGGCTGCGGGGCGGTGGTTGAGGACGTGTTGGATTTAGCCATTGAGCATGCCTCCGTTCCCCAGCTGGGAGTCGTAGATGTCGCGGTAGATGGGGCTGGAGGCGAGCAGCTCGTCGTGCGAGCCCTCGGCGACGATGCGCCCATCATCCAGCACCAGAATCTTGTCGGCGGTGAGGACGGTGCTGATGCGCTGCGCGATGACGAAACTCGTGCGGTCCCGCAGCAGCTCCTCCAGCGCGGCTTGAATCTTCACCTCCGTCTCCACATCCACGGCGCTGGTGCTGTCGTCGAGGATCAACACCGCCGGGTTGATCAAGAGCGCCCGGGCGATGGCAAGTCGCTGCTTTTGTCCCCCGGAGAGGTTGACGCCGCGCTGTCCCACTTCGGTATCGTAGCCGTCGGGGAAGCTCATGATAAAATCATGCGCCTGCGCGGCCTGGGCTGCGGCAATGACTTCGGCGTCACTCGCGTCGGGGCGGCCATAGCGGATGTTGTCGCGGATCGTGCCGCTGAAGAGCACGGTCTCCTGCAGCGCGATGCCGATGGCGCGCCGCAGGGACGCCGGCTCGAGCTCGCGGACGTCCACGCCGTCGAAGGTCACGCGGCCGGCAGTCACGTCGTAGAAGCGGGGAATGAGCTGCACTAGGCTCGACTTGCCCGCGCCGGTCATTCCCAGCAGCGCCACGGTCTGCCCCGGCTCCGCGGTGAAGCTGATGTCTTTGAGCACCGGGTCGCCGCAGTTGCCATCATAGCTGAAGCAGACATTCTCGAAGGTCACGCGGCCCCGCGGCGCGGGGATCTGGCGCGGCTGCGGCGGAGCCTGAACCGCCGGCTGGCTGAGCAGCACCTCCTGGATGCGCGCCGCCGACGCCCCCGCCCGCGCCGCGCCGATGACCAACATGCTCACCATCATCAGCGAGAACAGCGTGGTGTTGAGATAGTTGACGAAGGCGATGATCTGCCCGACCTGCATCCCGCCCTGTGTCACCTCGACGCCGCCGAACCACAACACGGCCACCACGCCCAGGTTCATGGTCAGCATCATGAAGGGCGTCGTCGCCGCGCTGAGCCGGGCCACGACGAGGTTTTGATTGACCAGCGCGTCGTTGGCCTTGCCGAAACGCTGCTCCTCATGGGTCTCCCGCACGAAGGCCTTGACCACCCGGACGCCGGCCAGATTCTCCTGCATCACGCCGTTGAGCTTGTCGAGTCGCTCCTGCACGCGGGTGTAGAGCGGCGTCGCCTTGTGGATGAACCAGCTCATGACGAGCAGTTCTATCGGCATCAGCATCAGGGGGATGAAGGTGAGCCGCGGACTGGTGACGATCGCCATGATCAGACTGCCGATCATCAGCAGCGGGGCGCGGATCATCATCCGCAGCGTCATGTAGATCGCTTGCTGCACCTGGGTGACGTCGTTGGTGAGGCGGGTGATGAGCTGTCCGATCTCCAGCTCTTCGAGATTGGCGAAGGAGAGCTCCTGCACCTTGCGGAACAACGTCTCACGCAGGTCGGCGGCGAAGCCCTGGACGGCGCGCACGGCGAAGAAGCCGTTGCTCATGCCGCCGAACGCGCCAATGATCGCAAAGCCGATCATCATTCCGCCGAGTTGCAACACCAGCGGGAGGTTCTTCTGCGCGATGCCTTCATCCACGATGCGGGCGATCATGCGGGGCTGCATCAGGTCCATGGCCACTTCGAGCATCATCAGCAGCGGGGCGATCAGCGCCCATACCCGATAGGGTTTGAGAAAGCGCAATAACTGCATAATAGATTTCATCGCTCGCCCTCGGCGGTGACATGGGCGGTGCGGAGCAGATTGTCGCGCACACAGAGCAGCAAGCGATGGAGGGTCGCCTGCTCTTCGGGACTCAGCCCGGTGAAGGTCTCCTCATCCAGGGTGCGGAAGAGCGCCTGTAAGCGTTCTGCCGTCTGCCGTCCCCTCTCGGTGAGGAACACCCGCGAGACGCGCTGATCGTTCGGGTCATCCTGGCGCTGGACGAAGCCGGCGCATTCCAGCCGCTGCACCATCCTGGTCATGGTCGCGGGGGTCACGTGCAACACCTCCGCCAGCTCCGTGTGCGTGCGTCCCTCGTGCTCCTGAAGGGCCAGGAGCAACGGCGGCTGTCCGCGATGCAGGCCGAGCGCGCCGAATTGCGCGCGTGCGCGCTCATGGTGCAGCCGCGACACTTGCGCCAGGAGATGGTCCAACGACTTGGGTTCGGGCATGTAAGGCATAAAGTCTTCCTCTCTTATTTAGACGACTAATATTTAGCCGTCTAAATTATACCGCGCGCCGGTCAGATGTCAAGGCATCTCGCCGCGGAAAGGCGCTTGAGGGGCAAGGGGGCAAAAATTCCTCGAAGGGGACTTTCTCTCTGAGCTGTCTTGCCGGGGACGGGACAGAATAGCAGCGGGGCGATCCTTCAGGGTCGCCCCGTTGTGGAAGAGGGAAGCCTCAGTTAGTGGCGCAGCACAATTGGCAGGAAGACGTCGTTGAGCGTTCTGCCGACCGTGAACTCGCCGGTCAGCGGGCCGTAGGCGGTGCCATCCTCGCGGGTGACGCGCGCTTGCGCCGTATAGACGCCACCCGTGCTTGCGCCTACCTCCCACGTGAACTCGAAGACGTGCGCGTCACCGGCCGCTGCCACGTCCGTCTGGGATGGCAAGTCCGCCGTCACGCCGCCTTCAGTATCGTAGAGCAGCAGGTGCGCGGTGACGGTGACTGGCTCAGCGAGGTAGTTGGTGAAGGTCACCCGGAAGGTCGCCGTGTCGCTCATCACCAGCGTCGCCGTCGGGACTTCCAACGCGGTCAGCGCGCCGCCCACGACGTCCACGCGGGTCGTTGCCGCCCCCATGAGCACATCGCCTTGCCACAGCGACAGTCGCAGGTCATAGGTGCCCTCTGGCAGCGTCCCATCCCATCCCACTTCGATGGCTTGCTGACCATCCGAGGGGACCGAGAACGGTCCATCATCCTGCCAGCCCATCTCGTGGCCTTCGGCATCCAGCAGCGTCAGCGTGGAGGTGACCGTCAGCAAGTTGTCCGTGACGTTTTCCAGCAGCGCCGTCACACGGATCGGCGCGCCGGGGATCACCGTTTCGGCCAACGGCGCGACATTCGAGACTGCCAGCGCCACCGGCGCGTCGTAGACCACCTTGACCACCATCTGCGAGCAGAAGCGCGTCGCGTTGGTTGTGGGATTGTGCTGGATGGGGAAGAGGGTGAAGAGCAAGCGGTTCTCCTGAGGCTGCCAGCGGAGCCGGTCGGCGTCGGCGGGATAGAAAGTGTTGATGTCGGTGGTGGTGGTGAAGGTGGTGCCACCTTCCGACCACGGCTTGGCGACGATGATGGGCACTTCGTAGGCCGCAACGTCTTGGCACGTCGTCGAAATCAACGCCGCGCTTTGCAACGTCGCGCTGAGGGGCAGCGTGAGGGTGTAGCCTCTCACGTAGGGCAACAGCGGCAAGGCCGGCGCGATGGCCTTGTCCCCGCCGGCGATGGAGAGCACGTCGTAGGTCACGTCGCCGCTTTCCACTTGCGCTACGGTGTAGTCGGCGATAGTCACCGTGAGGGTGCGCGTGTAGCGGTTCGTCTCCGCCTGGACGATATTCCCCGCCTCAACCCGCACGGCCGTCGTCTGACCGCCGACAGTCGCAGGCGGCTCGCTCGCGGCGGCTTGCTGCATTCCCCCTGGATAGTCCAGCCGCTGCCAGGGCACGCCGTAGAGGTTGAACTCGGTCACGGTCTTGCGATCCAGGGCATCGCCGTCGGTCGCGCTGGTGCCGGGGCTGTATTGGCCGAAGGGATAGACGTCCTTGGCCCGCAGCAGCGCGTCGCCAATGGTACGGCTTGCAGTTCCGGCGGGGAGGAATTCGTCGAAGAAGTGTTGGGTGGCATCCTTTTACGGTCCATCCTGCACCTCCATCAACAACACCTTTCACACCAGAACGAACCAAAAGAGGAGAAGAGCACATCCCGTTGAGTCTCCAGTTCATGGGGAAATGACGCCGGAAAGCCGAACAAGTGAAGAGGCTCAAGGCAGCTTCATTGTATAGCCGTTTTGCAGGAATGTCAATAGCCTGTCTGTTTTGGTTGAATTTAAGTTCAAAACTAACCTTCCAGGGGATGAGCGGGACAGGCTGGCTGAGGGCGCAAAGCGCGCCGGAAAGTCATGCAAAATCACTGGTGAGGATCTCGGATTTATCCAACCGTAACCGCCTTGAAACTTTTGAGGGGGAAGTCAGTGCTATGCTGAAATTATCAAAGAAAGGAGGTTGGTATGGCTACCCGTGGGTCTTCCTTGAGGCGATGGGTCTGCTGTTTGGCCCTCGCCGCGGTGTTTTTGCCCGGTTTTGTGGGAACGCCCTCGTCTTTTACCAACGCCGCTCCTGTGGAACTTCGTGCTTACACCTGGACACTTTCTGCAGAGGATTTTGAGGCGGGTGAGTTCACCCAAACGGCCTTTGAAGCGGGACAGCTGCAGCTGGCCCATGCCGAACGCGGCAGTTACGTCACTGCCGCTCACCGCGCGCCCTTCTCCTTCATCGCCGTGGGGGCGGAATGGCGCGCCAGCCTCTCCGTCGGCGCGGAGCTCGAGCTGGCGCTCCGCCTGAGCCGGGATGGCCGCACCTGGGGTGACTGGCAGCCCCTCTATGGCGAATTGCAGGGCGACCGCTGGTTCGGTGAGAACCTGGTCACACTCGAAGACGCGCAGTGGATGCAGGCCCGCTTTACCTTACGGGGCGCGGCGCGGGTCGAAGGCCTCACCCTCACCGCCATCGCCGTTTCCGGCGCGCCGACGCTCGAACAGGCGCGTGCACAAGCCCGACCGTTGTCCAGCACTGGCGCTCCGCAGCCCTACATCATTCCCCGCGCGGCCTGGGGCGCCGACGAGTCGCTGATGACCTGGACGCCCGAATACGCGCCCGCGAAAAAACTGATCCTGCATCACACCGCCACCTCCGGCGGCAACGATCCCATCGCCGAGATTCAGGCGATTTACTACTATCACGCCGTGACATTGGGCTGGGGCGACATTGGCTACAACTACATCGTGGACAAAGCCGGCAACATCTACGAGGGCCGCGCCGGCGGACCGGATGTGATCGGCGCCCATACCCTGGGCTACAACGCCGGCAGCGTCGGCATCGGCAACCTGGGCAACTACAGCAGCAACGTTCCTACGTCTGCCATGCACGACGCGAACGCGGCCCTGGCTGCCTGGTATGGAAGCCGCAGCTACCTCCATCCCCTGGAAAGCAGCCTCTTCAACGATCGCGTCACCCCCAACATTGGGGGACACCGGGACTACGTCGCCACGGCCTGCCCCGGCGACGCCTTCTACGCGCAGCTGCCGGCCATCCGCACCGCCGCATGGACGCTGCTCAGCCGCTACACGCCGCCCTATGCCGCCGCCTATCTGGGGGATACCACGCCCTCGATGATGCTGATCGGCAGCACCGTCGAGGTCAGCCACACGCTGCGCAACGTCGGCACGCGGACCTGGTATCATCTCGCCGATCCCGCCTCCGGCACGCCCTATCACCTGGGCTATCACTGGTACGATGACGCGGGCGATCAATACATCCAGCCGCCGGCGGAGGATCATCGCACGCCGCTGCTCACCGACATCCCCTACGGCGCGCTGACGACATTCCCCTCGGCGCTCCTCACCGCGCCGCACGCCCCCGGCGAGTACACCCTCAAGTGGGACATGGTTCACGAAGGGGTGACCTGGTTCGCGGCCTACGGCAGCCCCACGCTGGACGTGAACATCACGGTGACGGAGCCGGTGACGATCACCGGGTTCATCCGCGACAATCGCGGCGCGGCGGTGCCTGGCGCGCAGGCGACGGTCATGACGGGGACGCTGGCGACGACCGATGCTTCGGGCTACTACAGTTTCACCGCGCTGTTCCCCGGTGCTTATACGCTCCAGGCCCATGAGCCGGCCCCCTTCACCCTGCCCAACGGTGATCCGGCGTACCTGCCATTGGGCGGCGGCGAGACTGCCTCGGTGACACTGATGCTGGTTCCGGAGGATGACGTCATCCGCAACGGGAGCTTCGAGGCGGGGTTGGAGCATTGGACGGTCACCCGGCCCGTGACGGGCACGTATGCGCGCGCCAGCGACAAGGCGCACACGGGCCATGGCGCCGTGGAGTTGCGCGCTTTGCAGGGCCGGCGTGTGGAGCTGCAACAGGTCACGCGGTTGCCGGCGGCCGTCGTCTCGCCGACCCTGTCGCTGCGCTTTACGGCGCCCGCCGCCGATCCCGGCGATGTGCTGCGGCTCCTGGTGGAGACGCCAGGCGGCGTCGTCTCGCGCACGCTGCCCTATGGCGCAGGTTGGCAGCATGGGTGGACTGAGGTCGCGGCGGCGTCGGGCGAGCCTGTCACCGTCACCGTGCGGTTGGAGGCGGACGCCGATGCGCTGCCGACGACGGTCTTCCTGGACGAGATCACGTTGGGGAGCGGCGGCGCTTACGGGTGGCGTCATCATCGAGCCTACCTGCCGCTGGTGCTCCGCGAGCACAGCGAGACGCCGCCGTCGCCGGCCTGTGAGGAGCTGCTGATCAACGGCGATTTCGAGACGCGGGAGGGCTGGGAGATCCTGCCGACGGTGTATCGCGCGGCCTACGTCACCGCGCCGACGCACGCCGGCAGCTGGGCGCTGCGGACGGGCATCGTCGAGCCGCAGGCTAACGTCTATTCCTACTCCTCCTTCCAGCAGAGCTTCACCGTCCCCGCCGACGCGGTCAGCGCCGACCTGAGCGCCTGGCTCTACAGCGTCAGCACCGCGCCGGAGAGCGACTTGCAGTACATCCTCCTCCTCGACGCGGGGGGTGCGGTGTTGAAGACGCTGTGGCACAACCGTGACGACGCCCGTGACTGGCAGCCGTTCACCTTCGACCTGCTCCCCTATGCCGGACAGACCGTCACCTTGCGCTTTGGCGCTTACAACGATGGCGAGGATGGCGTCACGGCGCTGTTTGTGGATGACGTCTCCGCGCACGCCTGCCGTGGGGCGGGAGAGCTGGTGTTCCTGGATACGGCAGCTTCGCCGCCGGCTTTCCATCTGGTCAACCGCAGCTCTCTCAGCGACACCCTGGTCCTGCCGGCGCCGGGGGTAGATCCCCTCAGCGTGCAGCTGGCCGGAGGGCACCTCTACTATTGGAGCCGGACGACTAAACACGTGATGCGGCTCCTGCCGTCGGCAACGCCCGTGGCGTTGCCTCTGCCTGCTCTGGGCGGTTTTTCCGTCCGCCCGGATGGGAGCCAGCTTGCCTGGAGCGTTTCGGAGGATCTGGGGGATGCCTTGCTCAGCCGTCTCTATCTGGCCGACGGGTCAGGGCTGAATCCGCGCTTGCTGGTGACACGCACGTACTCTTATACCATTGGCCCGCGCACCCTTGATCCCTTTGCCTGGAGTCCCGATGGGAAGACGGTGTACGCGGCGCAGATGTACGCCGGCATCGGCGGTTACATTCTCTTCCCCTGGAGGCCGTATTCCCTGGCGATCAACACCGCGACCGGCGCGGTGAGAGCCCTCAACGCGCCCACTTGCGGTTGCGATGCGGCGCTCTCGCCCGACGGACTGACCTTCGCCTATCTGAATTACGTGGACGGACGGCAAGACCTGGTGTTGCGTGACCTGGTTACCGGCGTCGAGCGCGTGATTCCGGGGACGCCGGGCTATGGGCAGTGCGGCGATCTGCGCTTCACGTCCGACAGCGCCCGGCTTGTCTACGCCGAAGCGCGAGGGAATCCCGATCCTTTGCCGGAGCGCTACAATCTGCGGCTGGTGTCTTTGGCAAGCGGCGAGGTCACCCCGCTGTTGAGCGCTGTGGAGGAACCCTCGTTGCGCGTCATCGGCTGGCTGGAGGGGGACGTCGTCATCGTCACCGAGTCGGGGAGCGAGCGGGTGAACGCCGCCGGCCGCACCCATTTTTCGCCGTACCATTACATCGGCAGGTTGCCGTGAAAAAAGCCCCGGTCGCCCGCCGTTTGAGGAAGGCTGCGACCGGGGTCGAGGAGGAGATCGCACCGGAGAGCGTTCGGTGCGGAGGACACTCAAGGTTCATCGTGGGCCGCGGGGCGGGTAGAGCTCGCCCCGCGGCCTTACAGTTCAATTCACTTCCGAATAGTCGCAGAGGTTGTTGCCGTTGCCGTCCACGTAGAGCCGGCAATGCCCGGGAAAAGGATCGTTGACCCTGCCATGCGGGCAGCGGGTGACGACGCGGGTTGCGGCAGCGGTCGGCGTGGCCGTGGGGACCGCTGTGGCCGCACTTGGCGTCTCCAGGGCCGCGGGCGTGGCCTGCGTGGTGCCGCTCACCGCGGAGGACGTGCTCTCGTCGTTGAGGCAGCCGCTGAGCAGGGCCGCCGTCGCAGCGCCGCATACCAGGAGAAACTTCCGCCGTGTCATGGGTTTATCCGCAATCATCTTCGACCTCCATTTTGTGCTTTCCCAGGGAGTTGCTTTCCCAACGTCCGCTTGGTCATCGTGAGAATCCAGGTCCAATGCAGGATCAGATGCAAGGCCACCCCCGCGATCATGGCGATGCTGGCGAAGGTGTGCAGGTCATTCCACAGACTAAGGTTGATGCCCAGAAAGGCCGGTCCTGTCGCGGCTTCCAGATTCAGCCATCCCAGCGGTGCCAGGAAGGTCAAGCCGCTGAGCGCGCTCAGCACGAATGCTATCAGAATTACACTATCCACCAAATAATTCATTTGCGCCTTTTTCATTTCACGACACCTCATCTCGATGATCTACCATGCTGATGATACCAGGGAGTTGTTAAGATGCAGTTAAGGTCGGGCCGATTGGCGAAGGGACGGAGGAAAATGACCCGGAATTTTCATCTTGATTTTCATCTTGGGGTTAGAATTTGAGCCTTGTGTAAGTCCTGGCTCTGTGCTACAATGTTTGTCGGACCGGCAATGACGTGACCTGCCGGACGTTGCGCATCTATTGAGCTTCATTCATGGCAAGTGGACTGACATGACCCAATCACAATTTCGGACCCTGGCGTTGCTCCTCCTGGCTATGCTCCTCATTGGCGTGGTCATGCTCTATCTCAGCATTTCCTGGTCGCACGCGCAGTCTGACCTGGGGCCGACGCCGACGTCGGCTGTCGCGGTCGCGCTGGCGGCGCCGGAGCCCACCGTGGCTCCGCCGACGCCGACCGTCGAGCGTCAGGAGCCGCCCACCTGGACTCCTACCGGTACGAGCACGCCCTGGCCTACGGTCACGCCTTCACCTACCCCGACGCCTTCCCCGACGCCCTCGCCTACCGCCACCCCCACGCGGGTCGTCAACCCCGGCCGTCCCACCCTGGCGCCCCTGGACGTGACGCCGACGCTGCACCCCTCGCACACCATCACCATCCCCACGCCGGTTCCTCTGTTGCCCATCCCGAAAGAGGCCCTCACGATCGTCCTTCTGGGCAGTGATCAGCGCCCGGATTGGGACAACTGGCGCACCGACGCGATTCAGTATCTTGTCATCTACCCCGACGTGCCTTCCGTGACGCTCCTTTCCATCCCGCGGGACCTCTACATCTTCATCCCCGGCTTCTGGATGAGCCGCATCAACACCGCGGATATGACCGGCGCGGTGCACAACTATCCGGGCGGCGGTTTTGGGCTGCTCAATCAAGCGTTGCTCTACAACCTGGGGATCAGCGCGGACTATTACGTCAAAGTGGACATGGCGGGGTTGAAGGGGTTGGTGGATGCGTTGGGCGGCATTGACATGCCGGTCCATTGCCGGCTGGAGGATTACTGGCCCTATCCCAACGAGGCGGGGGAATACGACTGGTTGGTGCTCGAGCCGGGGATGCAGCACATGGATGGTCGGCTCGCGTTGTGGTACGCGCGCACGCGCAAGACGACCAGCGTTTTCTCACGCGAGCAACGGCAGCAGCGGGTCCTGGAGGCGATGTGGCGGAAGGCCAAACAGGCCAATCTGTTGGAGGCCGCGCCTGCGCTGGCGCAAGAGCTCAGCGGCCTGTATCAGACTGACTTAGGGGTAGGAGATATTCTCGCCCTGGCGGTGACGGCGGCCCGGCTCAGCCCCGTGGACGTCCGCACCTACAACATCGGGCGCGCGCAGGTGATCCCCTACACGACCCCCCAGGGGGGAGCGGTCTTTCTGCCGGTGTGGGAAGAGATCGAGCCGATCTTGCAGGACGTGCTGGCCAAACCTGCCAGCAGCCGGGCGCTCCAGGCGGCCATCCCCATCGAGGTGTGGAACGGCTCCGGGCACGAGGGCTGGGAGTACCTGGCCGGGGATTGGCTGATCCATGCGGGCTACGAGCCTATCTACGCGCCGGCGGACGCGCTGTATCCTCAGACGCGCTTGCTGTTTTTCGGCGAGAGCACCAAAGGCAGCGGCCTGACCTGGGTGCAGAGCTTCTTCCGCGTGCGTCAGGAGAACGTCCTGCTGACCCCCGATCCCGCCGCGCCGGTCAAATTGCGGCTCATCCTGGGGGAAGACTACAATTCCTGTCGGTGAGCCGCCTTCCCCCTTCTGCTTTCCCGCTTTCCCGCCTTCTCGCTTTCTCGCCTTTTCGCTTTTTCGCCTTCTCGCTCGCCTACTTCGTGGCCCCCAGCGTCAACCCCTCGATGAAATAGCGCTGCAGGAAGATGAAGAGCAGCACCGTCGGGACGGTAGCGATCAGGGCGCCGGCGACAATTACCGTCCAATCCGTCACGTATTGCCCTTGCAGAGTCGCCAGGCCGGCGGTCACGGGCTTGAGCGCGTCCGTCCGCAGCAGCACGATGGCCCACAGATAATCGTTGAAGATCCACGTGAACTCCAGCGTCGCCAGCGCTGCCAGCGCCGGCAGCGTGAGCGGCATCATAATCTGCGCCCAGATGCGGAATTCCCCACAGCCGTCAATGCGCGCCGCTTCCAGAATCTCCCCGGGCACGGTGCGCATGTAGTTGCGGAGCAGGAAGGTGCAAAAGCCCAGCTGAAATGCCGTGTGGAAGAGGATCAGGCCCAGGTGCGTGTCATACAGCCCCAGCGCGTCGGTCAGCCGGAACACGGGCAGGAGCAGCACCTGAAATGGCAGCATCGTCCCGCCGACGTAGAGGAAAAACAGCAGCCGGTTGCCGGGGAATTTGAAGCGCGCCAGGGCATAGGCGGAGAGCGAAGAGAGCAGCAGCGTCGCAAATAACGCGGGGATGGTGATGATGAAGCTGTTGGGCAGGTACTTGTGCAGCCCGCCGCGATTCCAGGCGGTGACAAAATTCTGCAGGGTCCACTCTTTGGGGATGGCGATGAACCCCTGGGTCAAAATGTCGTCGTTGGTCCGCACCGACGTGAGCAAGGCCGTCAGGAAGGGCAGCAACCAGATAAGGGTGATGAGGACCAGCAAAAAGAAGCCCAATGTCCGCCAGGGTGAACTGAAAAACTTCGCTGTTGACATCGCGCCTCCTTAATATTCCAACTCGTCTTGCATGACGCGCCAGAGATAAATGAAGATGAACACGGCGCTGATAAAGAACAGGATGACCGAGATGGCTGCGGCATAGCCCATCTTGTAGTTGTTGAAGGCCTCGATGTACATGAAATTGGCGAGCACGCTGGAGGAGTTGTAGGGGCCGCCGCGCGTCATGACGGAGACCAGATCGAAGGCCCGCAGCGAATCAATGATGCTGATGACCACGACGATCGTCGTGACCGGCGTCAGGAGCGGCAGGATCACGTGCCGGAAGGTATTCCAGGAATTGGCGCCATCCACTTTCGCGGCGTCAATCAATTGTGGATCCACGCCTTGCAGCCCGGCGAGGTAAAGGACCATCACGTACCCCACCTGGCGCCATACCGCCACGGCGATGATGGCCCACATCACCGTCTTTTCATCGCTGAGCCAGCCGCGGGCAAGATTTTCCAGCCCGACAGCCCGCAAGACGGAATTGATCAGTCCCCCTGCCGGATGATACATCCATGACCAGATCAGGCCGCAGACGACCAGGGAAAGCACCAGGGGGGAATAGAAGCTGGCCTTGAAGAATTTGGCTCCGGGGATGGCCCGGTTCAACGCCAGCGCCAACCCCAGTCCCGCCACTACCGGGATGGTGATGAAGCTGATGATCCAGCGCAGGTTGTTCTTGAGCGAGGTGAAGAAGATCGGATCGCGGAACAGCCGCTCGTAGTTGGCAAAACCGCGAAACACCGGCGCCGAGATGCCATCCCATTTGGTCAGGCTCAGGTAGAAGGTGTAGAGCATGGGGCCGATGACCCAGCCCAGATACAGGAGCAGCGGCACGATCAGAAAATAATACGGGACGAGTTTTTTTGAACGTAGCATCCTTCCCCTTTGCTTGTTGCTGCGGGACTGGTCCGCGGGCTGCATCCGCGGACCAGTCCCTGTGAATCGCCCCTTGGCGTGGCCTGGGTTACTCCTCGGCAAAAATCTCTTGCCGTTCGCGTTCCAGTTGCTCCAGGATGGCCTGAATCTTGGTGGGATTGGCCCAGAATTCGGAGAAGGCGCTCATGCCCCGCTCGGCCATTTCCGGGGTGGTGTCGCGATCGTAGAACTGAGCCACGTAATCCGCGCCCTTGATGAGCTCCAGACCCTTCTGTTGGGCGGGCGTGAACTTGGAGGTGTCTACCTTGAGGTTGGTGGGCAGCCGTCCGAGGACATCGGCGTTGTACTGCTGGGCCTCTACCGAACCCAGGAAGGCCAGGAATGTCTTGGCGTCTTCGGGGTGTTGCGATTGCGCCGCAATGAAGAAGCCGTCGGTCGGCGCGTCTTCCCCAATGGGCATCGCGGGATCAATGACGGGGAAGCGGAAGAAATCAATCTTGCCTACCTGATCGGCAGGGTAGCTGTCGCGGAGGAAGTCCCCCATCAAGTACATGGCCGATGAGCCATCCACCATGAACTGCAGCGCTTCGGACCAGGTGTAAGCCGCCGGATCGTCAATGAAATAGCCATTCTCAATCAGCGGCGCCCAGTAATCGGTGAAGACTTTGAGCACGCGCGGATCGTTATAGGCTTCCTTGCCCAGCATCAGGTTGATGTGGAATTCCGGGCCGTTGACGCGCATGTTGAGATAGTCGAACCACGCGGCGGCCGTCCAGGGATACTTGGTGCCGATGGTGAGGGGCGTAATCCCATTGGCCTTGAGGGTCTCGCAAACCTGCAGGAATTCTTCCCAGGTTTGCGGCTCTTGCAGATCGTACTGCTCGAAGATGTCCTTGCGATAGTAGACTGCCCACCAGTACCAGCTGGTCGGCAAGAAGTATTGCTTGTCGTTGACGGTGCTCAGAGCGCGGAATCCGGCGGGATAATCCTCATTCCAGCCCTCTTGCTCCCACACGTCGCTGATGTCCATGATCAAGCCCTTGTCAATGAAGAAGCGCGCGCGGTTGCCGGCAAACCAGGTCATCACATCCGGCGGCGTGGAAGCGGTGAGGTAGGCGCGGATGGCCTGTTTGAAATCCTCATGCGCGACCGTGCTGTGCTGCACTTCAATGTCAGGATGGGCTTCCTCGAACATTTTCACCAACGCTTCATCCGCGGCGCGGGGAGCGGGGTCGCTGGCATAAGAGTTGTAGATGACCACACGCCGGTCCACGGGCTTCTCAACTTCCACTTCCTTGGTCACGACGACCTCTTTGGTCACGACGACTTCTTTGGTGACCTCCACGGTCTTCTCGATGATCTGCGGCGTGGGGGTGGGGCCGCAGGCGGCCAGGATCAGGCTCAATACCATGGCCATGGCCACTACGGCAAACAATGTCTTCTTCATGTGCTCCTCCTTGAGATGTGTATGAAACATAAATTTCGGCAAGTTTAAATAATATTCACGGGTATTTTAATCGTTGACACCTCCTTAAACTCAATAGGCAATGGCCAGGTGATGATGAAATCGGTCGGCCTCAGCTTCGGGAAACCGGAGCCGTGGAACCTCTGACGATCAGCTCAGCCGGCAAGACAATGGGTTGCAGTGACGCAGCGTCATTTTCGAGCAGCTCCAGGAGCAATCGGCCAGCCTGGCGTCCCATTTCCAGGGCGGGCTGACGGACGGTGGTGAGAGCGGGCGTGCAGATGCTGGCCTGGGGAATGTCGTCGAAGCCGATGACGGACAGCTGGCCGGGCACGCTGATGCCCTGTTGGTGCAGGTATTGGATGGCGCCGATGGCCATGCGATCGTTGAGGGCGAAGATCGCTGTCGGGGGGATAGCGCTGTCCAGGAGGCGGCTCGTGGCTGCCATGCCACTTTCGGGCGTCAGATCGCCATAGGCAACCCGCGCGGGATCGAGCGTCAACCCGTGCTCTGCCAGCGCTTGACGGCAGCCTGCCAGGCGCTCCTCCATGGCCGTGAGGGTGCGCTCGCCTCCACTGATAATGCCGAGGCGTTGATGCCCGAGGCTGAGCAAATGCATGATCGCCAGCCGGGCGCCGCCGCGATCATCAGAGTGTACCGTGTAGGGCTGTTCAATGCCGGTGCCGTAACCCAGGATGACGACGGGATACCCATGCTGGCGCAAGGTGCTGATCCCCTGCCGGCTGTTGAGGGTTTCGACCACCACCGCGCCATCAATGTGCCGGGTACTGATCAGCCGTTCGAAGGCCGACAACCCGTAAACATCCGAAAGGGCACCCGTGCCGTCGTCGCGTGCCGTGGAGAGCAGCAGGTTATACCCGCGTTGATTGGCAATTTGATCCACGCCGCAGATAAATCCCAGGAGGTGGGGGTCGGAGAAGAGATAGGTCGGGCCGTAGGGAATGACCAACCCGATGATGTGAGTTCGTTGTTGCGGCAGGCTGCGGGCAGCGAGGCTGGGACTGTATCCCAGCGTCTGAATGGCCGACTGAATCCGCGCGCGGGTTTCTTCCGCGACGTCGGCGCGGTCATTGAGCACCCGCGACACGGTTTGGCGGGAAACACCGGCCAGCTCAGCCACGTCTTCAATGGTCACTCGTTTATGCTTCACGACGCACCTGCAGCTGCAAGAGGGACAGTGAATCTTCGCGGTCTTTCCCGTGAACGTTCACATTACAATTGTAGCATAGGAATTGCGTCGTGTCAATAGCTAAATGGCCAAATTTGCCGAAAAAGCAGCTCTGTGGCAAACCTGAACGTCTCGCGGCGACGTTTAACGTCGCCGCGAGAAATGGGGCCTTCATCCGCCGCCTAGCGCTCAGTCCAGTTGAGGAGAAAGTGGTTGATGGTCCACTTCAGGAGCCCGTTGAGCCGCCACCATAGCAAGCGCTGGATGGTGGGACTTCGCATGCCAAAGAGGGTGCGCGCGACAAGGGTGCGGGCGCGCAGGGCCTTTCCCAAGGGATGGGCCAGCACACGCTCCCGATAATCGCCGAAACTGAAATCGCCGCGCGCGAAAGCATCCGCCAGAGCCTCCGCTGCAATCTCGCCATAGCCCAGCGCTGGACTCAAACCCTCGCCAAAGGAAGCGTCTACGCCGGCAGCGTCACCTGCCAGCAGGATCCCCGGCGCGGAGAACGTCGCGTGCGTGTCGAACCAGCGGATGGGATGAGCCTGGAGCGTGTAATCTTGGGGGCCGTAGCCATAGGCTGCCATGAATTGGCTGAGCGCGCCGGGCAGGTCACCCCGTGCCCCCTTAGAATCCACCCGGCTATCGTAGATGCCCCAGCACCGGCGGGGCACACCTCCTTCTTGGGTCGGAAAATCCCAAATGTAGCCCTGGATATTGTCCGGCAGGCAGCCGAACTCGAAATACGCCTCGTCTGGGGCGTGAGGCAGCACCGTCGGGTCGTTGCTGTCGCGCGGTTCGACCAGGACCTCCAACAGGCGTGCGACATTCCTCGTTGATGTTGGCTGCACGGCGCGCCGCACGACGCTGTTCGCGCCGTCTGCTCCGACGACGGCCCGCGCGGTGTAGCTGCCGCGATTTGTCTCCACGAGCACCCTGTCCCCATCGCGGCGCACCGCCTGCACGGCAGTCTCTTCCTGCAATGTCAGTCCGCGCTCACGAGCGTGGGCTGCTAACCAGGCATCGAATTCATGACGGCGGATCACGTAGAAGGCGTAATTGTGCTTCCCGCTGGTCATCTGCATCCCCCGTCCCTGGAAAGTGAAATGCGCCCAAGGGACTTTGATGTGAGGCACTTCGGTGACGTCGAAGCCGAAGCGCTCCAGTTGCGTCACCGCGTCGGGGAGCAGACCCCCGGCGCACAGCTTGGGGCGGGGATGGCGGGCTTTCTCCAGAATCAGCGTGCGTTGCGCCAGCGCCGGATCGCGCTTCAGCAAATGTAAGCCCGTGGCAATTCCTGCCGGTCCTGATCCAACGATGATGATGGCATGGTCCGTTTCCTGGTTCATGACGATCCTCCGGCTTTGAGTGAATTTGTAAACAGCTGCAAGCTGAAATCTGAGCCCTACCCGCAGTTGTATGTTTTATTTTACTACCACACTCACCAGTTTCAAGCCAGCGACGATGATCTTGACCAGCTGTCGCCCCTCGACGTAACGGCGGACATTTGGCTCCGCCAGCGCCGCTGCCTTGATGGCCGCCTCATCCGCATCCGCCGCGACGACGATTTTGCCGCGCACTTTCCCGTTCACCTGCACCGGAATCTCGAGCTCCTCTACCGCCAGCATCGCCTCATCCCATGCAGGCCAGGGTTGCAGGTGCACGCTATACGGCTTGCCGAGGCTCTCCCACAGCTCCTCCGCCAGATGCGGCGTGACGGGCGCCAGCAGCAGTAACAAATGCGTGATGGCCGTGTCCCATACCGGCGTTTCCCACACGGCCTCCTTGGCCTTGCTCAGCGCATTCGTGTACTCCATCAGCCGCGCGATGAGCGTGTTGAAGCTGAAGCTCTCCAGGTCTTGGGTCACGGCCTTGATGGCGCCGTGCATCGCGCGCAGCAGCTCGCGCTCCGCGCCGGCGTCCGGCGCCACCCGGTTGCGTGGGGCGTCGGTCACGAGCGACCAGACCCGGTTGATCCACCGCACGATGCCTTCGATGCCCTTGCTATCCCAGGGGCCGCCCATTTCCCACCGCCAGCCAAACATCAGGTAGGCGCGCACGACATCCGCGCCATAAGCTTCCACCAGGGCGTCCGGCGCCACCACATTTTTCTTGCTCTTCGACATCTTCTCCACTTCCAGGTGATAGAGGATGTCGCTCAGCTGACCCGGCCGTTCCTTGCCGGGGATGTGCACCGGCAGCTCCTCGGACACATGGACGATGACCAGCGCCCCCGCGTCATCTACGCGGATCTGCAGGCTCACCTCATCGCGGGCCATGACCTCGCCGCAGACGCGGGTCGCGCTCTTGCCCATCGCGGGCCAGAGCTCGGGCCTGTCGAAGGGGTAGGCCGTGATTTCTGCGGCTTTGAAGGCGCTCCCTTCCCATGCGCCGGTCACTTCGGCGACATCTCCCTTGCGGGGCTCGCCGAGAATCGTCCCCTGATAGCGATATTGCAGCATGGGCTCGTCGAAATTGAGCAGGCCGCCATCGCGCAGGGCTTTGGTGAAGAAGCGCGTGTACAGCAGATGCATCACCGCATGTTCCGCGCCGCCCGTGTAGGTATCCACGGGTGCCCAATACGCCAGCTCGGCCGGATCCCAGGGGGTGTCGTCGCCGGTGACCGGCTCGCCCTCGCGGTAATAGGGGCTCAGGTAGGCGTATTGATACCACGACGAACACATGAAGGTGTCCATCGTATCTGTTTCCCGCCGCGCCGGTCCGCCGCATTGCGGGCAGGTGGTGTGCAGGAATCCCTCGTGATAGAGCAGCGCGTTCTCCCCGGTCTTGGGGATTTCCGCGTCGGGCGGCAGCAGCACGGGCAGCTGCTCGTAGGGGACGGGGACGATGCCGCAGTGATCACAGTAGATCATGGGGATGGGCGCGCCCCAATAGCGCTGTCGGCTGATCAGCCAGTCGCGCAGGCGATAGTTGACCGCCGCCTTGCCGCGTCCCTGCGCCGCCAGCCAGGCGGTCACCTGCTCCACGGCCGGATGGGGAGCCGGCGTGCCGTCGAAGGGGCCGGAGTTGATCATGCGCCCTTCGCCGGGGTAGGGATGGGGCAGTGGGAACGGGCGACCTTCGGCGATCCACTCGTCCGTCTCAATGACGGCGGGGATGGGCAGGCCGAATTTCGCGGCGAACGCGAAGTCGCGCTCGTCGTGCGCCGGCACGCCCATGATCGCGCCGGTGCCGTAGGTCATCATCACGTAATCGGCGGTCCACACCGGAATGCGCGCCCCGTTCACGGGATTGATGGCCGTCGCGCCGGTGAAGACGCCCGTCTTTTCCTTGTCGGTTGCCAGGCGTTCGATCTCATTTTGGCGCGCGGCCTGCCGCTTGTAGGCCTCGACCGCCTGCCGGTACTCCGGTTTGGTGATCCGCTCCACCAGCGGATGTTCGGGCGCCAGCACCATGAACGTCGCGCCCCAGAGCGTGTCGGGGCGTGTGGTGAATACCACCAGGCGGCCCTCCTCCGGCGCGGCGTCGGCGGGGAGGTCTTCGGGCGCAATAGTGAACGTCACTTCCGCGCCCTCGCTGCGCCCAATCCAGTTGGTCTGGAGCAGGCGGATTTTCTCCGGCCAGTCAATCTTGGAGAAATCCAGCAGCTCGTCGGCGTACTTGGTGATGCGGAAGAACCACTGTTCCAGGTCCTTCTTGATGACGGGCGTGCCGCAGCGCTCGCAGATGTGCTCTTCCCCGATCACCTGCTCCCGCGCGAGGGTGGTCTTGCAGCTGGGGCAGTAGTCCACCGGCGCCTGCTTGCGGTAGGCCAGTCCCATCTCGTAGAGCTTGAGGAAGAACCATTGCGTCCAGCGATAATAGCCGGGCAGGCATGAGACCGCCTCGCGCTGCCAGTCGAACATCGCGCCCATCGTGCGGAGCTGGCGGCGCATGTTGACGATGTTATCCATGGTCCATTTGCCGGGATGGATGCCCCGCTGGATGGCGGCATTTTCGGCGGGCAGGCCAAAAGCGTCGAAGCCCATGGGGAAGAGCACGTTGTACCCTTGCATCCGTTTGAAGCGTGCCCGCGCGTCGCTGGGGGTCATCGCGTACCAGTGACCGATGTGCAGGTCGCCGCTGGGATAGGGGAGCATCGTCAGCGCGTAGAACTTGGGCTTCGCCGGATCTATCACGGAGCGGTAAAGCCCGTCGGCTTCCCAACGCTGTTGCCATTTCGGTTCGATTTCTTGCGGACGATAGGGCCGACTCATGCTTGCCTCCTGAAAAAGGGTGATGGGTGATGGGGGAGGGGTAATGGGTGAGAAAACTGCCACCTCATTACTTTTTACCCATGACTCCCTCCTCGTTAAAATCAACAAAAAACCCCTGCTGCGCGGCAGGGGCTGGGATTTCCACAGGCTAATGTGAAGGTGCCGCGCGCCAACGCTCGTTGGTAAGGGCCAACAAGGCAAGAGCGAGTGACACAGAAAGCAGCTTCACCGCAGCACCTCTTGTAGAAACTAAAAACATTCTACCACAGAACAAGTTTTTTTCAACTCACGACGAGACGACGTGAGGGCGACAGGTCACAGGTCCTTGAGCCGCAGGAGGTACTCGCGCAGATCGGGGAGCAGGTTTTCGTAATCGAAGTATCGGGAATCCGTGCCGCCGAGGGTGAAGATCGCCGCGCCGATGACGTAGTCATCCTCGACGAGTTTGGAATCATACCAGGCGAGCTCTTTGAGCCAGTGGCGCTGCCACGGGAAATCTGGCTCCTGCTCGCCGACGCCGGGATCCAATCCGCACTCCGTGATCGCCAGGGGAATGACTTCGCCGCGCGGGATGAGGAAATCGCGGTAGAGATGGCGGTACCGTCCGGCGAGAACGCCACGGTCGGGATCATAGATCGGCTGTCCCGGCAGGCTGCCGCCCCAATGGAGCCGCAGGAAAGGCCAATCGTATTCGTGCAGCGCCAGGATGTGTCCTCCCTGAGCGGCGCGGGCGAAGATGCCTGTCTCGACGATGGCGGCCCAATCGGTCCATTCCGGCACCCCCGTGGAGTAAGAGAAGAGCGCCAGGCGATATCCCTGGGCCTCCGCGAGCTCCATCGCGGCCCAATAAAAACGCGCCAGCCAGACGTGCCCTTCGGGGGAGCCAGGGTCCACCTCGTTGAGGACTTCCCAGTAATCCACGACATCCCGCTCGTATTGCCACGCTTCCATGTGCTGTCGCAGCACCCGTTCCGCCGCTTGCGCCGGATCGCCGCTGATGTCCACCGCTTCCACGTAGGGCCAGCGTCCGATGGTGACGGTCTGAGGGGAAACGGACTTCACCTCGCGCAGGATGCCGAAGTTGCCGACCGCCTTCATCAGCCGTATCAACCCGCCGGCCTCGGTGACGCTGCGCACGAAGGGAAAAGCGCCGTTGGGGCTGACGGTGTGCAGGCCCAGTTTGGAGGGGCCGTTGGGATAGACCCAGGGCAGCTCCGTTGGGGTAGGACGCGGCGTCGCCGTCGGGGGTGGCGTCGGTGTGGAGGTCGGCGCAGGAGACGGCGCGGCGGTAGGCGACGCCATCGGCGAGGTGACTGTGGCGTCCTCGCGGACCATGTTCCCGCAGGCGGCCAGGAAGTTGCCGCCGAGAAGGGCCGCAGTCGCCCCTAGCAGGCCCTTGAGAAAAGTGCGTCGCTTCAGGCGGATTTGCAGCTCGGCGGGACGCGCTTCAGTGTCCGATGTGATGGGTTCCATGCGCCCCACTGTACCAGAAGTCGCCTCCCCGTCAAGGATGGGGCCCGCGTGTGCGAGTTCACGCCGCTTCATCGCCCTGCTGCGAGGGGGCGAGGGACGGCAGCGTGAAGGTCCCGTCGGCCTGAGGCGGGAAGGGGAGCGCCTGCGTCACGGCGTCCAGGTTGAGCGGCCCGTAGATGTGCGGAAACTGCTGTCCCGTCTCGTCACAGTCCTCGTAGCGGACTTCGGCCCGCACGTGGGTCTCCTCGATGCAGAGCAAGGCCAATCCCGCCTGCCCCCGGAAGCGGGCATTGGCGACGCCGATGACCTGCGTCGGCGTCGAACAGTGGATGAAGCCCTCCGTCGCCAGTGTATCGGCCTGATAGCTGCCCGCAGCGCGCGCTGCTTCCCAGGTCGCCTGTGAGGTGATGTGCAAAATGATGCCCATAGTCTGTCTCCCGTCCTGCTGAGGTTATTTCAAACGCGATTATAATAGCGTTTGCGCAATTTTCGAAGGCGAGGCGGAAGGTGAGGCGGGTTCGAGAGTGGTTTTCGATGTTCCAACAGGGGCTCCAGCACGCGGACGTGTTTGTGATCCGTGACGTGCACCCCTCCTATCGGAAAGGAATGCAGGTCTTTTGGTGGTACGGCGTGCTGATCGCGTTCGTGTCCGCCTTCGTGGATAGCTACGTCACCCTCTATCTCCTGGCCTTTGGCGCGACGAACTTGCAGGTCGGCAGCCTGGCCTCGATTTCCAGCTTCCTGGCAATGCTGGCGCCGCTCATCGGCGCGCAGTGGACGGCGCGGCTGGGCAAACGCAAACCGGTATTTATGGTGTCGCTGTCGCTGCAGTATTTCATGTTGCTGCTGGCGGTACTCGCTCCTGGCGTCATCTCCGGCCCGGCGCTGATCCCCGTGCTCATCGGCCTGATGGCGCTGCGCTCGGGAGTAAGCGGGATCGGCGGCCCGGCGTGGACATCGCTCGCGGGCGATATTGTGCCCATGGAGCGCCGCGGCCGCTATTTCTCCTCCCGCAAGACGGTGATGGCCATTGTCACGATGTTCAGCGTGCCGCTTGCGGGGCAGATCATTGACCGCATCGGCGCGCCGGCCGGCTATCAACTCGTTTTCGGCATCGCGGTAGGGGCGGCGGCGGCGGCCGTTTTCATCTACGGGCGCATCCCCGAACCGGAGTCGGCGGAGGGACGGCGTCACGAAAAAGTGTGGGCGGCCTTGCGGCAAGCCCTGTTTGCCAATCCCCTGTTCTTGCGCTTCACGCTGATTGCCCTTTTCTGGAATCTCTCGACGCAGCTGGCGGCGCCCTATTTCAGCGTGTTCCAGGTGGAGGTCCTCAAATCCACTCCCGCCATCATCGGCGCGTTGGGGACTCTCTCCGCGCTGACGGACGTGATCGGGCGCCAGGTGTTTGGGCGGGTGATAGACCGGCGGGGAGCGCGTTGGGCCTTTGCGCTGTGCACGCTCCTCATTCCCATTTTGCCCTTCATGTGGATTCCTCTCACGCAGCCCTGGCACGTCATTTTCGTCATGATTCCCAACGGCTTCCTGTGGGCGGGTTTTGATCTGTCCAACTTCAATTTGCAGCTGGAGCTCTCCGAGGCGAAGTACCGGACGCAGGCGATCGCCGCGCATTCGAGCCTGATCTCCCTGGCCAACGTCATGGCGCCCCTGTTGGGAGCGCAGGTCATCGAGACGTGGGGGTACGATGGGGATTTTGCCCTGTCGGGGGTGGGACGCCTGGTGGCGGCGGGCCTGTTTCTCCTGCTGCTGCGCCCTTTTTGGCGCGGTTCACTCGCCGCGGAGCAGAACGGAACCTTGCCGCATCACGGGTGAGTGCGTCGCGGCTATTCGGTCGTCTCTGCCGTCTCGCGTCCGCGAAGGGCGCGGATCCGCTGTCCCGCCGCGTCAATCTCGAAGCGGCGACGTCCCGGCGCGTTGACCACGGCCTCGACGTCGCGCCGTCCGGCCCAGCGGAAATTGGGCAGCCCCTTGAGGATGTGCAGCACCTCGTCCAGGCTCGCGTAGCCCTCCTCATCGAGGGGGATGGGGAACCGCGCCGGTCGGTGATACAGCAGCAGCATGAGGAACTTGCTCAATTTGACCAGCCGAGGGGTGAGCTCGGCGTTTATCGGCGATGCTTCATTGTGTTCCATCCTGCTGTGACTCCTCGTTGCCCCCGCTCAACCGCCACAGGTTGGCGCGAATCTGTTCCCGTTCCCGCGGCCGGAAGCTCGCCAGGAAGGCCGCGACTTTGTCCCGCCGTGCGTCGGCCTGACGGGGACACTCCAGCTCCGGCGGGAAGTCCCAGCCGCGAGCGCGGGCATAGCGCTTGATTTCGGCTTCCGTGACGTAGATCAGGGGACGGATGACGGTGAGCTGTCCGGCGAAGAACTCCCGGCGCGGCGCGAGGCCCTCCACCTGCCCTTTGTAGAGGAGGCTGAGCAGCGTAGTGACCGCGGCGTCGTCGGCGTGATGTCCGAAGGCGACTTTTTGACATCCAAGCCCGATGGCGGCGCGGAAGAGCGCTTTGCGGCGCAGGCGCGTGCAGCGAAAGCACTCCAGGGGAAGGCGCTCGTCCGTGGGCAGTTCCAGCGGAGCGATCGCGTAGGGGACGCCGAGCGCCTGAAACCAGGCTTCGAGCGCGGGTCGCTGATCGGGCAGGCCCGCGCTCGCCGTTTCCACATGTACCGCTACCACCTCGTAGCTGCCGCCGCCGGGGAGCTCGACGCCGCGTGCTAGCAGCTCGAGCAGCGTGCGGCTGTCCTTCCCCCCGGAGACGCCCACGGCGATGCGATCGCCTGCCTCCATGAGCGCGAATTCTCGCACCGCGCGTTTGACGTCGCGCAGCAGATAGTGAGCGATGCTGTCGGGTGTCGCCATGGTGATTAGCGGACAAGCGGGTGAGTGAGCGGAAAAGCGGGTGAGTGAGCGATAAAGCGCCTTTCCGCCTTCTCGCTTTTCCGCCTTCTCGCTTTTTCGCCTTGTCGCCTTTTCGCCTTATCGCCTTTCCGCCTTTTCGCCCAGCCGTTTCCCGTATTGCTGAGCGTAATACGCTTGATACAGCTCGCCGCTTTTGATGGGACGCCACCACCAGGCATTCTCCGCATACCAGCGCACGGTCTTCTCGATGGCTTCGGCGCAGGTGTGACGGCTTTCCCAGCCCAGGGCGCGGAGCTTGCTCACATCCAGTGCGTAGCGGCGATCGTGCCCGGCGCGATCCTCCACGTGTTTGATCAGGCTCGCCGGCTTGCCCAATGTCTCCAGTACAATCTGCGTCATCTCGAGGTTCGGCATCTCCGAGCCGGTGCCCACGTTGTAGATTTCGCCCAACGCGCCCCGGTGCAGCACCACGTCAATGCCCTCGCAGTGATCCAGCACGTACTGGTAATCCCGCATCTGCAAGCCGTCGCCGTAGACGGGGAGCGGTTGATCGTCGAGGGCGTTGATGGTGAAGAGCGGTACGACTTTCTCCGGGTATTGATAGGGGCCGATGTTGTTCGAACCGCGCGTGAGGGTCACGGGCACCCGCCACGATTCCCAATAGGCCAGCGTCATCAGGTCGCCGCTGGCCTTGCTCGCCGAGTAGGGACTGCGCGGCGCCAGCGGGTCGCTTTCCTTCGAGCGTCCCGTCAGCACCTGCCCGTAAACCTCGTCCGTGCTGATTTGATGGTAGCGCTCCAGTCCCAGGCGCTTCGCAGTTTCCAGCAGCACAAACGTGCCGTAGACATCCGTCTGGATGAAGGACCCGGGCTCCATGAGAGAGCGATCCACGTGCGTCTCGGCGGCGAAATTGACGATGGTATCAATGGCGTAGGTCCGGGCGGCCTCTTCCACCGCTGCGGCGTCGCAGATGTCCCCTTTGACGAAGGCATAGCGCCCGGCGAATTTAGCGGCGACATCCTCCAGGTTTTCCAGCCGTCCGGCGTAGGTCAGCTTGTCGTAAACCAGGATGAAATACTCCGGGTATTTCTCCAGCATGTAGCGGACGAAGTTGGAGCCAATAAATCCGGCTCCCCCTGTGACCATCAAACGGCGCATAGCTCCTCTCCTTGCAGCTCTGATTTGGGGTTACGGGGTGATTGTACCATGAAGCCCTTCCCGTGCCAGCGCTTGCTTTTGAATCGTATAGTCCTTATAATAGAAGTGGGATGAGATTTATGTAGCGTTTCCACGTTCTCCCATGCCCCATTCCGCTTGTTAATGTGTGAACCCGCGAAGGTGTGAACGTGCCCACGTGTGAAGGTGTGAAGGTGCTCACGTGCGAAGGTGTGAAGGTGCTCACGTGCGAACGTGCCCACGTGCGAACGTAAGTGATTCGCCATTCGCCGATTCGCCATTTTCCGAGGAGGTAAACATGCGACACCGAAGCTTCAAAGCGCTGGGATGGGTGCTTTTCCTGGGGATGATCCTGGCCGGCAGTGAGCCGCGTTTCGCTGCCGCCGGGGAGGTCGTCTTCGACCACTTCATGTACTTGCCGATCGTGCTCAAACCACCCCCGGCCGCCGACCTGACGGCGGACATCGTCAGCGTGCCGCGTCCCTACGCAGCGGGTGCGCCCATCACCTACACGGTGACCCTCTTCAATGCAGGCCCCGAGACGTCCCCCGCGCTCACGCTTACCCACACGCTGCCCCAGGCGGCGCTGAACCCGGCCTTCGCGCCGAGCCGTGGCCTCTTCAACCAGGAGACGGGGACGTGGGAGGGCGTCACGCTCACCGCCGGCAGTCGGGTGACGCTGACCATCACGGCGACGGTGGCCCCAACGGCCACGGGGATTCTGCGCGCCGGCGTCGTTGTCACCCCCAGCGGCGCCTATGACCCCAACTTTGCCAACAACCGGGCCGAAGACGCGAATCCCACCTTCCTTCCCATCACCGATGCGCTGCTGAATCCCGGTTTTGAGGCCGATCACTGGTGGCAGACGCATTACGGTGAGCGGCTCGACATGCCGGTGCCGCAGGACTGGATCGCCTGGTGGAGCATGGATACGTCTCAGGGGTTTGGGTGGCCTGAAGTCGTCCGGTTGATTGACTGGGTGGATAATCCCCTCTATCAAGGGCCGCCGGCGCGGATTCACACGGGCAATCGCGCTTTCACGATGTATCGCTGGGGCAAATACCAGGGCGGATTGTACCAGCGGGTGGTCCATTTGCCGCCCGGCGCGCGCGCCGGGTTCTCCATCTACGCCCACGCCTGGACCTGCAACGACGATCCCCCGCCGGCATATTCCTGTGGGGACCCGTATTCATTCTTGTTCAGAGTGGGGATTGACCCTACCGGCGGGCTTGATCCCTGGTCGCCCCACATCGTGTGGAGCGAGGATGCCTGGTATCGTGACGTCTACGAGCGCGTCGGCCCGGTGGAGGCGACCGTCGGCGCGGACGGCGCGATCACTGTCTTCGTCTTCGGGCAGGCCAAATGGCCCCTCAAGCACAACGATGCCTACTGGGACGACGCCGTCTTGATCGTCACACCATAACCAGGGGAAATTCGCCCTTTATCGCCGGCGCTCGCACAAATCCAGCCGGCTCGATGAGGAGCCGGCTGGAGTCCGTGCGCTTTCTCCGCGCCTGAGCCTGGGAAATCAACTGCGCCGCACGGCGATGACCAACCGTTCGCCTTCGACGTGATCCTCCAGCGTCCTATCGCCTGTCGGCGTGTCGGTCGCTTCCAGCGCATCGGCGAGCACCTCGGCGGCGATCAGCTCGCGGAAGGCGGCGATCGCCTCTGCCAGGTTGTCCCCGGCGTCATACTCCACCACAATCCGATCGGTGAGCTCGTAATCCGCCTGCTTGCGCAGGTCTTGCACGCGGCGGATGACTTCCCGCGCCAGCCCCTCCTGGGCCAGCTCCGGCGTGATGGCCGTGTCCAGCGCCACGACCAGTCCGGCTTCTCCCGCGACCCCGAAGCCCTCCCGCGCCTGCGTCTGCACTAACACCTCGTCGGGATGGATCTCGGCCGTGCTGCCGTCTTCCAGGGCGAGCGCCAGCGTCTCCCCGGCGTGCAATTGCGCGACGGTGCGGCCCGGGTGCAGCGCCTGGAGCGCCTTGCGTACCAGCGGGAAGCGTTGCCCGAATTTGGGGCCGAGTACCTTGTTCGCCGGCAGCAGCTGATAGTTCACCAGCTCGCCTTCTTCCTTGACGAAGGAAACTTCCTTCACGTTGAGCTCGTCCGCGAGCAGCTCGAGCAGCGGGCTGAGCACCTCGCGCCGGCGGGGATCGGCGGCGATGAGCGCGCGGGACAGCGGTTGCCGCACCTTGAGATTCGCCGTCGCGCGGACCGAGTGTCCCAGGGTCGCCGCCTGTCGCACTGCCGTCATTGCCTCCACCAGCACCTGCTCGGTCCCGATCAGCGGTTCCGCCGTGGGCCACAGGCAGTGATGGATGCTTTCTGGCGCCGTCGTGTCCACCCCGCGCACGAGATTTTGATACATCGTCTCGGTGATGAAGGGCAACACGGGCGCGAGCAGCTTGGCAAAGACGACCAGGGCCGTGTAGAGGGTCTCGTAAGCGGCTTGCTTGTCGGCGTCCGTCTCGGCGCTGACGCCTCCCTTGCTCCAGAAGCGACGCCGGCTGCGCCGCACGTACCAGTTGCTCAGGTCATCGAGGAAGGCCTCGGCGGGCTGAGCGATGTTGAGAGGGATGTAGCTCTCGTAGCCGGCGGTGAGCGTGAGCACCGTCTCGCGCAGCCGGGCGATGAGCCATTTGTCGAGCACGGTCGGCGCGGCGGCCGCAGTCCACGGCGCCCACAGGTTGGGGGCGCCTTCCTCCAACCGGCTGGGATTGTCGAGCAACTCGGCTGGAGGCGTCCAGCCGTCAATTCGGGCGTAATTCACAAAGAAAGCGTACACATTCCACAGCGGAATGAGGAAGCGGCGACGGACTTCGTCTGCGCCGTTGTAGCCAAAGAGCATGTTCTGATCCAGCTTCTGGTTCAGGTACATCCAGCGCATGGTGTCCACCCCCATTCGCTCGGCGGCGTCGTCGAACCAGATGGCATTGCCCCACGATTTGTGCATCGGACGGCCATCCTCGGCCCACAGGGTGGAGTAACCGTGCACGATCTTCGTGGGGGGAATCTGTTCGAAGACCGTGCTCATGGTGATGAGGCTGTAGAACCAGTTGCGGAACTGTCCGGGGAATGACTCGCTGATCCAATCGGCGGGGATCCACTGCTTCCAGTACTCCCGATCCGTGCGATAGCGCACGGTGGAATAGGCCACGCTACCCGCGTCCAGCCACGGGTTGCCCACGTCCTTGATGCGCGTCATCGGCCCGCCGCAGTGAGGGCAGGCCAGCTTGACCGCGTCAATGTACGGGCGATGGGGCGTGTGGCCCTCGAAGGCTTCCCAACCGGCGATGGCGCGCGCGCGCAATTCCTCCTCATCGCCGATGACCTCGAAATGGGCGCAGGCAGGATTATCGCAGACCCAGATCGGCAGCGCCAATCCCCAATAGCGCTTCTTTGAGATCATCCAGTCGTGCATATTGCGCAGCCAGTCCAGCTCGCGCTCGTGGCCGAAGTCGGGAATCCACGTGATCTGATCCGCCACGTCCATGATCTGATAGCGCAAGCTGGCCGCCTTTTCCTCCGGCGACAGTTCCTCACGCGGCTTGTCGTAGAGCGGGCCCATGTTGATGAACCACTCATCCACCAGGCGGAAGACCAGCGGGGTGCCGCAGCGCCAGCAGAGCGGATAGCGGTGCGTGTAGGGGTCATGGCGGTACAGGCGCCCTTTCTCCTCCAAATTGTGGAAGATGGGATGTGCTACCTCGTGCACGTCGCGCCCGGTCAGCCAGCCGAAGCCGTCCACAAAAATGCCTTCCTCCGTGAGGGGCGCGGGCGCGGGCAGGCTAAAGGCCTTGCCCAGCTGGAAGTCCTCCGCGCCGCAGCCGGGCGCAATGTGGACAATGCCCGTGCCTTCTTCCTCGCCGACCGCGTCCCAGGGGATGACCCGATGCGCGGCGGGGACGCCCATGGTGACTATCGCCGGCAGCTCGTCGAAGGGACCCTCGTATTCCCAGCCCAGCAGCTCCTCGCCCTTGAGGCGCGCCAGCACCTCGTAATTCCCCTGCATCACGGCCTGCAGCGTCCCCTCCGCCAGATAGTAGATCCAGCCGTCGCGCTCGGATTTGACTCTGACGTAGGTAAGCGTGGGGCCTACCGCTGCCGCGACGTTGCTCGTCAGCGTCCACGGCGTCGTCGTCCATACCAGCAGAGCTTCCTGCTCGCGTCCCCGCAGGGGAAGGCGGACGATGCAGGTGTCGTGCGTGAGTTCCTGGTAGCCATCGGTCACAATCTCATGTTGGCTGATGGCGGTAGCGCAGCGCGAGCACCACGGCATCACATCCGTGCCCTTGTAGAGCCAGCCCTTCTCCCACACCTTTTTGAGGAAGGCCCAGATGGTGGTGTTGTTCTCCGTGGCGAACGTGAAATACGAACCGCCGATTTCCGGCATCCCGAGCCGGCCTACCACTTGCTCCACCGTATCGGTGACCGGGCCAGCGGGGCCGGGGTACGTCACCTCTTGCTGGGGATTTTCCTGCAGCTTGTCGGCAAGTTCGCGCAAAATGGCGGGGTCGTTCCAATCCATCCAGTATCCCAGGCGGATGGATTGCTCGGTCTGCCGGGCGGCCTGACGCAGCACGCGGGCCTTACAGTCAATCACAAAACTGGCGAGGCCGTACTGCTCGATGTCCTTTTTGGACTTGAAGCCCTTCTCTTTCTCGACCTCGACCTCCACCCAGAGGCCCTGGCAGTCAAAGCCGTTCTGATAGCGTTCCTCATAGCCGCGCATCGCCCAGAAGCGTTGCCAGAGATCCTTGTAGGAGCGGCCCCAGGCGTGATGCACGCCCATCGGATTGTTCGCCGTGATTGGCCCATCAATGAACGACCAGTGCGGTCCACCGGCGCGCAGCGCGCGCAGCGTGCTGAACGCCTCCACGCGCCGCCAGAAATCCAACACCTCGTGTTCCTGCGCGATAAAATCTACCTGCGTGCTGACTGGCTTGAATCCCATGGTGTATCCTCCGTTTGGGATGATTTTGTGAAGACTACGTAATGCGTAAGGCGCATGGCGTAACTTTTTTGTGCTATAATTTCAATAGAAGGCGCTAGGGATGCAAAGTCTCTATCTTGAGAATTGGTTGAGAGCTGACCTGGAAGCGCGCTTTGCCCTGCTAAGACGCTTTCAAGATGATGGAACCTGACTTTCTCTGCGTTTTTGTGCTCTGCGGTTAAAATTAGATCCTGATGACAACCAAAGAACATCGTTATTTGCAGGAAGACGAGCTCATTCGTCGCGCTGTGGCGGCGCTGTTGCAAGCGCTAGGCCCTGTCGAAACTGCACGCTTCCTTAACCTGCCCCGTGAACGCCGTCGGGATGTAGTGGAGCGTCACCGCGAATGGCAAGAATCGCTTGATAAAGAACGTTTTTTCGACGAAGTGTTCAGCATTGGCAACCAGTAAGGGGTGAGGGGCGACGACCAGCATCCAGCATCCAGAAAACAAAAACGCTCCCATCCCCCACAGGGACGGGAGCGTCGGCTCTCGCGGTACCACCCTGATTGACCCGCGCTTGCGGATCCTCTCAGCCCCACAGCCTTGCAGCGGCAGCTCCAAAGCGATGGACGGCCCCGATAACGGAGGGCATCCGGTTCGGTCTACTTGAGGTGGGGATGGGAGATGGGTGATGGGTTGCTACTTCTCGCCCCCCATGGCTCATAATCTCTTACCTGGTCCCTGCCTCTTTCGGCGAACAGCTCCGGAGTGATTTTCAACGCGGTTCCTATGTCCGGCTCACACCCTCCCGGACTCGCTGCGCCCGTTCCCCACGCTTACTCGTCTCCATCAACGCCAGTGCACGCCATTAAACCATAAGCGACCGGGAAGTCAAGCGAAAAGGCGAAAAAGCGGAAAGGCGAGGACCTTGCCAGGCGAAGAGCGTCCAGGATTGGCGGTCAGTAATGGGTGAGGGGTAATGGGTAATGGGTAATGGGGGACGATCAGCATCCAGTATCCAGTATCCAGTATCCAGCATCCAGCACTCAGCTCTCGAACCCCAATCCCCGTTCGCGGAGGCTCACGAAGCGGCCTTGACCTATGACGACGTGATCGAGCACTTCCACTTCCACGAGCTTGCCCGCCTCGACCAGCCGCCGGGTGAGCGCCACATCCTCCGGTGACGGGCTGGGATCGCCGCTGGGATGGTTGTGCGCGACGATGATGGCGGCGCAGTTGCGCCGGATCGCGCCGCGGAACACCTCCGCGATGCGCACCAGCGAGGTGTTGAGGCTGCCCTTGTACAGCACCTCGCGGTCCATCACGCGGTTCCGGGTATCCAGATACAACACCACGAAATGCTCCTGCTCCTGGTGCCCGATGAGCGGGATGAGGAGGTTGGCGGCGTCCTGCGGCGCGCGAATCTGAAAGCGCTCCTCCGGCGATTCTGCCATGAGGCGACGCCCTAGCTCCAGCGCGGCGAGCAGCTGCGACGCCTTTGCCGGACCAAGCCCATGCTCCTGCCCCAGCTGGGCCAGATCAGCGCGCGAGAGACCCGCCAGCCCGCCGTATTTGGCCAGCAGCCGGCTCGCCATCGTGACGACGTTTTCGCCTTTCACCCCCGTGCGCAGGATGATGGCGAGCAACTCCGCCGACGAGAGCGCTTGCGGCCCGACACGCGCCAGCCGTTCCCGCGGGCGTTCATCTTCTGGCATTTCCTTGACAGTGATGTAGGGCATATGCGGCTCCTCAGAAAATAGAACCCGTGCTCACGTGCTCATGTGCCCAAGTTCCCACGTTATTTTCGTCATCGGTGGTGTGCCGCAGGAACATGGCAACTCCTCCTCAGAAAATAGAACCCGTGCTCACGTGCTCATGTGCCCAAGTTCCCACGTTATTTTCGTCATCGGTGGTGTGCCGCAGGAACATGGCAACTCCTCCGAAAATAGAGATCAGCGGGTCAGCAGTCAGCGAATCAGCGAAAAGGCGAATCAGCGAAAAAAATCACTTGCGTGACAAAGGTACCGCCACTGACTAAAAAACGCAAGATTTCCTGGCGACCCTTGAAGATTGAGTATCAACTTTTGTCCCCTATCCCCTGGCCCCTTCCCCCAGCGCAGCGCGGGGGGAAGGGGAACTTTTTTTGTGGGTTTTTGCAGGCGGGCGTAGCCCGCCTGCAAAAACCCTATTTTTTCTCCCCCTCCCCAACGGCGTATGCGCCGTTGGGGAGGGGGCAGGGGGTGGGGCAAAAGCTACAGGCCACAAAGGTTCCTTCATCGCCGTCTGGCTACCTGGTGCCAGGCTGAACAGTCACCGCACATTTGCCGGGTAGAGACAGCGGTTTCCCAACCATCCCCCCCACAGACCCGGACGTGCGGATTTCCCGCATCCGGTTCGTCAGTGACCTCAGGCTTAGTCTGCCGACCTCGCCTGCGGTCAACCCGTGGCTTGCGACCACGGGCGCATCATCCTTTGG
>Ga0208825_1000037_pt1 | contig 133095 bp, 116 predicted proteins | sample AD_UKC113_MetaG_FD_184450 | JGI IMG/M metagenome (GOLD analysis project Ga0208825, IMG submission 184450) | Active sludge microbial communities of municipal wastewater-treating anaerobic digesters from Hong Kong - AD_UKC113_MetaG (SPAdes)... | ecosystem: Engineered > Bioreactor > Anaerobic >...
ATACGAAAGTCAAGCATTGGATCCGCATGTAAACAGAGAAAGGTTCAGAGAAGAATGGTTTGAATGAAAATGTGAAATGAAAAACACTATTGCAAGAGGAAAAGAAGGTCTTAACCGATGACCAATGGAAAGATTTCCACTCAATTTGAAGAAGATACTTTGAAATAAAATCGCAGAAAAAAAAACCAATATCACAAAGTTAACCAAACTTCAAGTGGATATAATAAAGATGGGGCGTTTTCCCATATCTTCCACTGCCTGTAAGAGCATGGAGAATATTATTGCGCTAAAATAAAAGATCTGGTTTTTGTTCAAAATAACCCCTCTCGAGGCTTTTTATTATTTCGTTTTTCTTTTTTCAGATCCCGACGAAGGCGAAAAATCTGTTTACCCATGTTCATCACATCTCTTCTTAAATTTACTTTAGTAGGACCTCCATGCCTCCATACCACAGAAAATTCTTTAACTTTATATCCATGATGCTGTGAGAGAACAAACAGTTCAGTATCCCAGAACCAGTGTGTATCCTTTACTTTATCAAGCATGTTAAACAATGGTTCTCTTTTGAAAGCTTTAAACCCACATTGATGATCGTATAATTTTGAGTGCAAAAACGTTCGTACTAAAAAGTTGAATCCCTGGCTCGCTATGCCTCTTTTTATCGGTCTTTTTACCTGACTCTGAGGCATCATTCTTGAGCCTGTTGCAAAATCATATCCTTCTACTGATATTGACTCAATAAGCTCCTTCAAATAACTCATGTCAGTTGAAAGATCCACGTCGATATAACAAAGCGTTTCTCCAGAAGCAGACTTGAAAGCTCTATTTAATGCTCTGCCACGGCCCTGACGCGAATCTGAATGAAGATGCTGTACGTAGCTATATTTCTCAGCAAGTCTACTGGCAATTTTATCAGTTCCATCGCTGCTTCCATCCTCTGCTATAATAATCTCAAAAGATGACGTAATTTTTTCAAGGGCTTTTGAAGCTTGATTCACCGTATCTTCTATTCTTACAGCTTCATTATAAGCTGGTAATATCAATGAAACTTCCATATGCTATCACCAAAACTGATTATCAAATCTCACCTGCCTGATAACGGTTTTTTCGCTGGACAAATAAGTAATGATATTAGCATCACGGTAGTCCCCATAAGCAGGAGTTAAATTTTAACCTTTCAAATATTCTATTAAGTCATATTGTTCTCTATCCGGTTGTTCATACCCTCCTTTTAAAAGTTCTGCATTTGAACCTGCATTTATAGTTATAATTGGAGGAATAAAGAAGAGATAAACTTTTTGAAATTTCATATTTTAATTGCAGGTTAGATCCGCTATGCTCAGGCCGGGATATATACAACACTAAAAAATGTACGCTACTTAAAAATTTCAGTGTTGTAGAATTCGTTACAAACCAGAGTTTTAAAAGTTTTGATATCAGGTTTAAATAGGATCTGCAGAGATCCGACTCCAGATATTTTTCAATTTACTTACTGGTTATATCTTCTTAAGGTTATATCTTCTCACTTTTCTTTTTCCAGAGTCTCTTCGACTCCTTCCCCTATCTTAACGTTCATGAGAAAATCATCAATGGTTGCAAGGAGAGAGCCAATTTTCTCAGAATGAAAACGCACAGCAACTTTATCATCGCTTATCTCACTTTCCATGCTCCTCAGATTATCCGGGGAAAGAGCTTTCAGGATCCTGGCTGCGGACTTTCTTGACTCGGGGTCAGGAAACTCAATTGTGCCTGTAATTTTCATAAATGAGCCTCTGCATTTTTGAACAAATTCTCTGCCTTCGTTCCTTTATTATTTAACTTCTTGGTTCGCTTTCACTGCTCGGTTTTCTGCCTTTTCAGTCTCACGCGGATTCTGTTTATCTCATTTACTTACTTTGCTTTCCGCTGTTGTTTTTTCTGAGCTGCTCCCCGATTATCCGGTCTGCGATGCTCAGAAACTCCTCCGCACTCCCAATAGGAATCGAAGCTCCGGACGCAACACTGTGACCGCCTCCATTTCCGCCTACTGCACCTGCAGCTTCTCTGAGGGCAAAGGCAAGGTCAAGCCCTTTGGAGACAAGTTCGCGTGTACCCCTGGCAGAAACCTTCAAAATTCCCTCGGACTCGTTCACACAGATAAAAGGAAGTTCAGGATGCAGGTATCTAACCACGGTTGTTGCAAGGCTTCCGGTAGAAAGAGCCTCAACCGTGCTGATATACCAGAGGTTTTCCCCTTTGTGAATTTTCTCCACATTTTTCCGAATATCAATAGCAAGGTTCTTTTCATGCTCTTTTGTAAGGGAAAGGGCTTCGTCAAGAATAGATGAGTCCTTCAGGCAGAGAGCCAGGGCAAGCCCGTAAACCTTTTGCTTCCCGCAGGCATCGAGTATCGAAATAAAATCATAGACATTGCGGACAAGCTCCCTGTTCAGAAGGAAAACTTCTCCTATAACAGCTTCAATTGCTTCAGGGCTGGCCTGTTTAACAAGTTTCAGGGCAACGGCACTGGCAAGTTTTGAGTTCTCTTCTTCAGAAAGGTTTTCAATGTTTCCGGAAAGCCCGAGTTGATTTATGAATCCTGCTGCCTTTTCAGGGTAGCCGGTTACATCAAGGAAAGGCTCTGTGCTGTATGCGAGCACATCTGCGAGGTTTCCGTCCCCTACTTTCAGCCCTTTTCTGATGGACACGACTCCTGCTTTTAAGGCTTCTTCCAGAATAAAGGCATTTGCAGTCCGGAAAAGCTGCCTGTCTCCGACTGCACCTGCAATTGCGAGCCCTGCAAGATCGACGTTTCCTGCCCCGAGCTCTCTGGCTACAAGATAGCAGGTGCCTGAGGCTGAGATGTCCGTTGCCCCGTCGATTCCTACCATATGAGCATTTACCACAGCTTTTGCGGGAGACTTGCCTACTGGCTGGTGGTGGTCGAGCACCACAACGTCAGCTGCCACCGTCCCAAGAAGTTCCGAGTGCCCGCTGCCCATGTCACAGAAAATAACAAGGTCTCTCGGAGAGATGCTCCTGTTCACGTCTTCGACTACAGCCTCATCGAGCTTTGCAGCTATTGAAAGCTGGAAAGGAATGCCTGCCCTCAGCAGGGCCTGGGCCATGATCCCGGCTGAAGTCAGCCCGTCAGCATCATTATGGGAGACTACACGTACAAAGTTATGCTTCCGTATTTTATCGGCTGCATTTTTTGCAAGGTTTATCAGTTTTTCAAGCTCGCTCAAAGCCCATCACTCATAAAATTCAATATCAAGTGTGAAGACAATACAGAGATCAATATATTACAGGGATCAATTAAAAATTTAGCTGCCAGCTCACAAAAGATGCCGTCTATACTGGCTTGATGATATAAAACACTTAATGCAGAGGCAACATATATTCCTCAGTGCTTCGGTAACGAGATGATTTTCCCCTCTTTGCTGAAATAAGAAGTTAAGAGAGCAGAGGGATTTAACACAGATATAGGGAAAGAGCCCTGGGAAAAGATAGTGAGAATTATGAAAATCAAGAAGCATAGTGGAAGTTCCGGGAATACCTGATTATTCGGCAGGTTTTTCGAAAAGTTCAGGATAATCTTTTTTTAGTTCTATGAGCAATTTTTTTGGGATCAGTCCCTCAGAACCCTTATTGTTTATTTTCCTGGCTGGAATCCCTGCAATCCCAATATTTGGTTCTGTAAATGACTTATTTACGACTGAATTAGCTCCTATAGCTATTCCATCCGCAATCTCTATATCTCCAAATATTTTTGCTCCGGGTCCAATGTAAACATTATTTCCTATTTTTGGTGTTACCGTTCCATTTGTCCCTGCTCTGGTTCCGATGACCGTACATACGTGTATTCTGCAATTCTCACCTACTCTTACGTTTCCATTGACAATAATCGTACCTACATGACTTATGGCTAATCCTGGGCCAAAAACATTTGGTCCAATATGAAAACCAAGGAATATTCTTAACAGATAAAACTTAAGATATAGATAATAATAATAGGGACGGTAAAAAATAGAATTTTTGCAATTTTTATAATACTCAACTTTTCTCAATAATCTTTGAAATAACCATATTTCATCATAAATTCCCAGCTTCTTTCTTTTTCTGCCTAAAGCAATCCTATCTGCTTCCAGATAGTATTTATATTCTTGCTTTGACCTTATCATGAATTATACTTTTAGTTATAGAATTTCAACTTTCCTTTATTGAATTTATTTTTCTTTAAATAGTCTAACTTCTCAAAAAATAAATATAAGCATCTGAAATAATTTCACCATAAAACCAAATCAAAAAGAGCGCCACAGAGCAAAATAAAACACATTGTAAACCACAAAAACAGATAAGAAAAAAACGAATTGAAAAAAGTAGATTCAAAACAGGTAGAAAATCCAGCCAGCTTAAAAATTAAAGTATATGTTTTTCTCTGACCACGTACGAAAAAAATCTCTCAGGGGTCAACTTAATTAATAAGAAATTCCATAATAAGAAAAGCGGCAGGGCGCCCTGCCAGCCCAGCACATCAGTAGTGTAGCGGTTATCACCGGGCGTTGCCAACGCTCGAACCCGGGTTCGAATCCCGGCTGGTGTATAATATTTATTATAAAACGGATGTATCAGTCCCTTAATTAAGGTCACTTTTTTCCTATTTTTGCTGGTCTTTTGTTTTTCTTTGAGATATAACAATAAAATAGTCCATTTAGGAGAATCTCACCGCTAAAACCCAAAAATTAGTCCTCTTGAGCGCAGTTTCCGATTTTTCCTGCAAATTAGTCTGCTTGAGCGAGCGAAGCGAGTGAAACGGACGGCGGGCTCCCGAATCGCAATTCGGGTGGCGCAACTCGGATAAAAGAGAAATAAGCAGCTTTAAAAGCTGCTTCAAACCGGAATTCATCCGTTATTAAAACTTCTTTCTCAGGACGCAATATGCGGCTCCTACCATTGCCAGAAAAGCAACAGATCCAAAGCCGGGCATAGAACGCCATGATCTTACACGCTTTTTAGGCTCGGACGATACATTGTCTTCCGGACCTTCATCATCAGCGGGCTCGATAGTTATTGAATCTGATCCAGCTGCAATAATCGCAAAGGACCCGAAGCCCGGAGTTTTTGCTTCATAATAGACGTAAGTGTTGTTGTTTTCATCCAGTTTAGTGGTATCGAGTTTTTTCCATGTCCTGTCATAATACCAGAGGTTCAACGAATCTTTGTCGTCCGTGTCAACCCCATTTTCCTCAAGCCATGTTTTTTCAACTCTAAATCCAACAACAGCGTTTTCGATATTATCGGAGTTTGCAATTCCTCCCGAACCTACCCAGATGTTCACGTTCCTGTAAACCTTACCTTCAGGAAGGCTCGAAACCAGCTTGGATTGACCTTTGAGCATCTCTACAATAGTAGTGATCTTTCCGAGAGTCTTTTTGGCGTCAAACTCCACATATCTTATGCAGGTTGCCCCATTGGGGAAATCGAACCTTACGTGTGTTCCATTACCAACGTACGACTGGGAAAGCTCTTTAGCTTCGACATTGCTTTGAGGCTCTGGTGAACCTCCAGCTCCGCCGCTTGACCCGCCGCCGCCTGACCTGCCGCTGCTTGAGCTGTCATCATCTGAATCCCCGCCAGAACCCCCGCCAGAACTTGATCCGACCTTAATGGAAGAACTGGAAGGCAGGACAGGAAACTCAGTTTTATTAATATCCCTTAAAATACCCGAAAACTGGTATGTGCCTGCAGACGAGGGGGCTTTAAGAGTATAGCTGAAACTCTTTTCAGTCATCAGAAGGAAGGAGACTTTACTGCCGTTTACAGTTACAGCTCTTTCCGGAAGGTTTGAACTGATATATGTGAAACCTGCAGGAAGTTTTTCAATTACCTGCCCGGCTGCGCCATAATCAGCTACTTTGACTGTTACCTGAAATACTTCATTTTTGTCAATAGAAGAAGGAAGAATCCTTTCTGCACTGCCTGCAGAAGCCGGAGCTGCACATAAAATCACGAGCAGAAACAGCATAAAAGCAAGTTTAAATCCAGGCTGTTTCATATTCGATCCCACCCGTCAGCATAGTAAATAGACAGAATTGCATATTTGACCCCGCTGGAGATTTTGCTGTCACTTACAATGCTTTTGATTTCTTCGGCAGAGAAGATCCTGTCAGCTCCTCCAAACTTTGTTGTAAGTTCACTTTCTTTGACTAAAGTAATCGAGATGTTATTAGAATCTGTAACTTTGTTTCCGAAGTAATCCGTAGCTGTAAGGGTAAACTTAAACTCTCCTGCCTGAGTGCTGTTCACGTTGCAGGTGTAAATGCCTCCGTTTCCAAGTGTCATTGATACCACACCTCCACCTATGGGGGTAAGATCGAGGGTTACTGACATAACTCCAGAAAGTTCATCCGAGACTTTTGCACTGACAGCAGAGTAATCCTTTCCGTCATTCAGGATATATACAGGGGATGCAGAGCAGCTTTCAATAACCGGGGGTACAAAATCTCCCTTAAAAGTAAGATCGAGTTTAACAGGTTCAGCTCCATGCTGGTACGTCACAGAAACAGGCTCTGATTCCACGAGACCCAGCTTGAAGACTATCTTTTTTCCGTTATCCTCTTCACTACCCGAGACATCCAGTTGATACTCTCCTGCCACCTCTATAACTTCAGAACCAGCAAGCTCTGAATCTATATAAGCCGAAATTACAGTCCCTGCCGGCACATTTGCGCCTCCTGTGATCAATTTTCCTTTGAATACGTTGGGAATCGAAGGAATATCGCTGGCAGATGCCACAGGAATAATGGATATACCCAGCACCAGAATAACCAGGCAAGTTAAAGCTCTTAAGTGTTTGTCCTTGATGGTCACCATATCACCTTGAGATTTTTCACATTACTGTAAAACCCTTCAAATCCTTCAGGGCTTCCTTCTTGATTCCCTCCAGAACTCTAATCCAAAAGTCAGCAGAATGATGCCTGAAATCGCATAAATAGCCTGAAAACCTGGGGCACTGCTTGTCCTGGAAGCTTCTTCCGAAGATTCTTCGCCCTTCTCAACCTCTGCCTCACCGCCTGTGCTTTCCGGTTCAGTCTTTTCCGTAACTTTTACTTCCGGTTGAGTGACTGTACTATTTTCAATGACCTCTCCACCGTCTTCGGAATCATCAGACACCTTCAATGATCCGGAGCCCGAACTAGAACTGTGTTTAGAACTCCCTGAGTCAGATGCATCACCGATAGAAAGTTCGACAGCCGAGATAATCCTTCCTGACTCCCAGGAAAAACTCTTGCCTGTATCCTTTCCATCAATTGTAAAAGTTACAGTTTTTCCTTCATCCTCAGCACTTCCAGCGATATGGAGAGTGAAATCTCCTGAGGAAGTATTTACGAGAAACTTTTCTACCTCTTCCCCATCAAGATGGGCTGCAATAACAGTGTCTACAGGAGCCGGAACGCCGTCAATCAGGGCAACTCCACTCACTATCATAGGGAGCGGAGGGACGTCCTCAGCCATAACCGGCTGGACAGCTATTAAAAAAAACAACACCAGTACAGCTGTTCCTAATAAACTATTTTTTAATATTTTGTTCATGATTTTCCTCCAATTGTTACGCAAACAAAAAAAGAAAAAAGACCTTTCAGCCATTTCAGGCTGAAAAGTTACTTGCTTTTGAAATTAGACCTTTCAGACGGATTTAAAACGGTATTATTGATGTAGAATTGATGTAGAAATTTACACTTTCTACGGATGCGTAAGTACCGTCTTCCTTCATGAAGATCCAGTATCCCTGTCCTGGAACCATAGCGCCGCTGGTCTCAAGCATTTGAACCGGATATGGGGTTTCGCCTGCATCTTCAAGCAGGGATATAAATCCAAGATTGATTGTACCGCCCCAACCTTCATTGTGAGAATACGTGATGAGGTTGGAGAACTTATAGTTTGCAAGGCTCTGATCGCTCTGCAATGAACCCAGAGTCTGTGACCAGTGCACAGGCAGTGTGGAAGTGTGCCCTATCATCTGCCAGCCGGCAGCAAGGTCAAGAGAAGCAGGCACATCAGGACTTGCACTGCTAACTGGCATTGGTTTGAATTTTACATTGGTCTGGCAGGCTTCTGGAGAGTAAACCCAGTAACCCTTACATGGTTCTATTGTCTTCGGGAATTCCCAGCAGCTGCCGTTCCAGTAAATTACTGTGCTGTCATCTCCAAAGGCTGAGCAGGTGTCTGCATCGAATGTGGCCAGCCTTTTGGGTACGGACTTAAGGTTCCAGCCTGCATTGAGTGTGATATTCATATCCTCATATGTCTGGACAGGCCCGCATATGTTACATTCATAGTTGCCAGCATTATCCAGGGCAATAACAGCGACCCAGTAATCTTTACCGTAGACAAGAGGTTTCCCTCCATACGTTCCAATGTTCATATACAGAGACTTGCCGTCCTCAGTTGGATAGATGGTACTTACAGGTAATGCTACTTGCATGTCTTCCACACAGGAGGGCTTTGAGTCGCTGATGAAAACTACATATGGAAGTCCAAGGTAAGCTTCTTCTCCAGGCAATCCAAAGTAAGGTACTATTCCGTCGTAAAGGTCTTCTTCAGTGTTTTTGTCCCAGCGGACGTAGATCCCGGGCTCATCGTATGTATAGTACCATGTGGTATCACTCAGAGCATCAGTTACAGTCAGGTTTGCTACAGGAGCAGGTGCCTTTGTATCAACAGAGAAGAAAAGTGGCTCAGGTTGCTTGGTTCTGCCTGCATTGTCAGTGACTTTTACGGTCCAGGGTATGTTCACTCCGTCAGCTACTGTTGCCTCCAGAGAAAGGTCAGTAACCCCGTCTTCTTCAATAACTGAATTTCCGTTCTCTACTTTCGTGCCGTTGATGAGCAGTTCGTAATCAAAAGGCAGCCCTGCTCCTCCTGAAATACTGAAGTTAAAGGTAGAGTCTGCAGGAGCAAAACCACCATTCGGAGAAATGAGCTGGACTTCAAGACCGAACTGGTTCACATAGAAGTTTCTAACTTCACCTGTACAGTTGTTCCCGGCTTCATCTTCGACTAAAACGGACCAGTTGTGAGCGCCGTCCTCAAGGACAAATTCAGGAATTTCGACATATTCACCTGAAGCCATACGCCCGGAACCTGATATATCAGCAGGTATTCCATCGAGATACAGCTGATAATACAGGTCAAGGCTGTAGTTTGCAGATAGACTGTCCTGGCATGTGAAATTGAAGTTAATAAGACCTGTTGTGTTGACGAAATTGTTTTCAGGAGAAACAAGAGTTACGATCGGGTCTCTGGTGTCCACATACAGATCTTTGAGACCACTGGTATCATTATTCCCTGCATCATCCTGAAGTTTGACTTCCCACTGGTAATAGCCATCGGGCTTTTCAATTTCGCATTTTACACTTCCATTAGAATTTAAGGTCCCTGTTTTCACTTCAGTACCGTTGATACAGATGGCATAGTCAATTGTATTGTCCAGTTTATCGAAAGCACTGAACTCAAAGACTATACAGTCGGTATTGATATACGTGGAATTTGGCTGAACCCCATGAAATCTTGGAGCTTCGTTGTCAATCACAAAAGCATCGATATCAATTTTCTCAATGAAGTCTCCAGTCGTGTTCACCCCGGAAACTGTGACATTCACAGCATCGTTTACATCGTCTGGAATCGTATAGTTGTAACACCAGACAGTGCCACTTAAGTTATCCATCTCAGTGACAAACAGGAGCATACCCCCCGAATCAATAGTTAAGTCCGCAGACAAAACAGATTCGCTGAAGGTTGCAGTTATCTTTACAATATCTCCCATCTTGAAGGGACCAGATTCGTTGTAGGCGATATTAACACTTGGACCGGCCACTGAAGTCGATACAGTATCCGTATTTTCTGTTTCTCCAATTGCACTTGCTGTCCCTGCTAAAAGGAATATGATTAGCAGCGAACTGAATAATATTAATTTTTGTTTCATATTCTGCACCTAGATTCCGCACGTGTTCAATTTTAATATTGAATTTTATCATATTCTAAAGAATATTACAAAGTTAGCGAGTTGTAGCAGATTCCAGTTAATTAAAATACAACCGAATGAACAGTCTAGAAATTTTAAAAAATAAAGTGCGATCAAAACTAAATAAAATAAGACTGTAAGGGATTTGCAATTTCTTTATCGCTAAACTGCTTTTCCTTCACCCCCTTTACTGAACCGATCTGATTGACGTTATCTTAAATTAGTAGATAAGAAAACCATCACTTCTCTGAACCCTTACGGGAAGGAGTGAGGTAGCTTTTCCTCTGGAGCAGCAAGAATTGACCCCGTTAATTCTCGCACAGCAGGGGAATAATGAATCAACCCCGTTTTCATTACCAGGCTGGCGTTTCAGCCCGGTATGTCAGACATATACCTGTTAATCCTGAAAAGTAAATTTGCTAATAGCAAATTACTGGAGACAAGAAATCCATATTTAAAGCAGTACATGTCTTTTTATATTATCATGTGACGATAATATAACATAACTTACGCAAATATTTGATATAAATCTTTCTAAAAAAATTCCGGATAGTATATAAAATAGATATAAAATTTACGATAAATAATAATGATTTTTAAAAATTTAGGTAATTATAAGTACGAAATTTTTTCATAGAAAAATAGGAAAAAATATGAAAAGATGATAATATGAAAATTTAAGAACTTACTCAAATTCGTGACTTCTCCCCACATTAAAATGACTGGGATTGGTCCTTATTTGCTCCGTAAAAAGTACATGCTCACACATTTAAACATGGAAAACATATTTTCCAGAAGACTTTATTATCACAGGGGAGGAACTGTAAATGAAATATACCTTTCAGGACTCAACAGAACTTCCTGTTCAACGGGACTTTATTCAGGATCTGCAGGACTTCATAAGGATTTCAAAAGAAGTAATCCCTCTCGAAAAGTCGATTATAGGGATAAAGAGGGTAAACATAGAAGAGACGGAAATCTCTCAGAAAGGAATCGAAGAAATAGACAGATTCCAGAAAGAAGTTACTGATTGTATAGAAGAATATTCAAGGGGAATTGAATCCAGGGAAATTCTTGAAATTAAATCCAGGACTATGGAGGCCTGTACAAACATCTCTCTGTTGAAAAAGAATGAAAAACTTGAAGACATCGACAGGCAAAACAGGCTGACACTTATAGAGGTACGGCAACTTGAAGAGAGAATACTCTCAATCCTCAGCCCTTTTTTTGAAACCAGTATTTATGACGCCGAACATACCTTTTATGCTTCAATAGAAGACAGAAAACTCAAAGGATCTCAGGTAAGCTCGGTTGATGGCATGAGGTACGAATTTGAACTGAATTTCGAACAGGACGTATTAAAAGTTGAGGATCTTCAAAAACTTACCCTGCCTGTGCGGTCAAAAAGCGGATTTCTCTCCAGGGAAGAAAAAGTAAAAAAACTTGATGTATCAGGTTTCTATGTTACAAACATCGAGTACGGAAGGAACAATACAAAAGCCGTTATTGAAGATAAGGATGCAGAGCACAGGTTCATAATTTCTTCAGATGGCAGGACATTCCTGATCATGCATGGAGACCATGAAATAACAGGTGATGAAAAACTTGCTTCTGCCATAGATAAAGATGCCCTCTCTGCATTTATGATGAAAATTAAAGAGTTCGTTACAGAGTCAGTGGCATCAAGAAAGCTCAGGCTGATCCTGCTGGACGGCAAAAATGCTGTTGAAGAGAATATTATTTTTGACTGTCTGAAACTCATAGCCGATATATATGGTAAGCTCGTAAAGGAATGTATTGAAAAAGGGTATACCAAAGGGGAAATTACAATTAAGATGGTGGAGTCTGGGAGTATCCGGACCGAAAAATACATTTCAAAATCCGAAGCTTCAGGTGAACTTTCATCCACAGGACCTGAAGGCATGGAACTTGCCGGCATACTGGGGGTTGCCGAAGCCTGAGAAACTAAACAGGAAATAAGGAGCCGTAAGGTTGGCGCATGAGGAGAGAAAGCTCACTTTCTGGAGTGTTCCCGTATCTGAGATGCTGCAGGAACTCCAGACAGGAACCGAAGGTCTGAAAAGTTCCGAATGCAGTGAACGCCTTAAAAGTTATGGATCTAATGTTCTAAAATCAAAAAAAAGGTCAGGTAGTCTGAAGATTCTTTTTTCTCAGTTCAGGAGTCCGATCACCCTTCTTCTATTATTTGCAGCCGGAATTTCCATTCTCCTGCATGACCCTACAGATGCAGTAATTATTGTATCAATAGTACTTATCAGCAGCGTGCTCGGGTTCTGGCAGGAAAAGGGAGCTGCGGATGCTTTTGAGAAGTTATTGGCCACGGTACAGATAAAAACATCAGTACTGAGAGATGGCAAAGAAAAGGAAATCTCTGTAGAAGAGGTCGTCCCGGGAGATATAATAATTCTGAATTCAGGAGATATTATTCCTGCAGACTGCCTGATTCTTGATTCAAAGGATCTTTTTGTAAGCGAAGCCACTCTCACAGGAGAGACCTATCCGGTTGAAAAAATATCCGGTGTGTTGAAAGCAGAAACCCCGCCTGGAAAACGTACAAATTCCCTCTGGATGGGTACAAGTGTGGTTAGCGGCACTGGAAAAGCAGTGGCAGTTTTTACCGGAAAAGAAACCGTATTCGGGAAAGTATCGGCAAAATTAAAACTCGGGCCGCAGGAAACCGAATTTGAGAAAGGAATTGCAAATTTCGGGCATTTCCTGATGGAGGTCACCATGCTGATGGTGACAGCAATTTTTTTAATAAACATATACCTCCAGCGTCCGATCCTTGACTCCGTTCTCTTTTCCCTTGCTCTTGCCGTCGGGCTGACCCCTCAGTTATTGCCTGCAATCATAAGTGTTAACCTTTCCCACGGTGCAAGAGATATGGCACAGAAGAGAGTGATTGTCAAACGGCTCGCTTCCATTGAAAACCTGGGCAGCATGAACATGTTCTGCTCTGATAAAACCGGCACTCTAACCGAAGGGGAACTGCAGCTCCATTCATATCAGGATCTCGAAGGAAAACAAAGTGAAAAAGTCCTCCTTTACGCCTGCCTCAATGCTCATTACCAGAAAGGTTTTGAAAATCCTATAGACAGGGCAATACTTGCACAGAACAGGTTTGAACTCTCCGAATACAGTAAGCTTGACGAAATACCTTATGATTTTGTGCGCAAGAAATTGAGCATTCTGGTCTCAAATAAGAACCGGAACCTGATGATCACCAAAGGTGCCTTATCCAGCATCCTTGCAGTCTGTTCTTCGGCTGAAACAGCAGAAGAAAAATTAGTGAATATCTCCGATATAAAAGAGAGAATCGAGAAGCAATTTGAAGAGTTTAGTGAAAAAGGGTTTCGCACTCTTGGAATTGCATACAGGGAAACTGGACAGCAAACAGCCATCAATAAGGAACATGAAACCGATATGACCTTTCTCGGGTTTCTCTTCTTTTTTGACCCTCCAAAAAAGGGGATTTCCGAAACAATAGGAAATATGGAATATCTGGGAATTTCCCTGAAAGTCATCACAGGAGATAACAGGCTGGTAGCTGCAAGCATCAGCCGGGAGATAGGGATAAAGAACATATCAGTCATTACCGGAGAAGAACTCAACCGGGTGAGTGATGAAGCCCTGATAAAGAAAGTAAACGATGCGGATATCTTTGCTGAGGTAGAGCCGAACCAGAAAGAGAGAATTATTCTTGCACTCAGGAAAAGCGGAAATGTTGTAGGGTATATCGGTGACGGCATCAATGATACCTCAGCCCTTCATGCTGCAGATGTGGGAGTTTCTGTTGACACTGCTGTCGACGTTGCCAAAGAGGCGGCAGATATTGTTTTACTTGAAAAAGACCTTAATGCACTTGTAGAAGGAGTAAAAGAAGGGAGAAGAACGTTTGCCAATACTTTGAAATATATCTTCATGGCTACAAGTGCAAATTTCGGGAACATGTTCAGCATGGCAGGAGCATCTCTTTTTCTTCCTTTCCTCCCTCTCCTGCCAAAGCAAATCCTGCTGACGAATTTGTTGACGGATTTTCCTGAGATGACAATAGCTACAGATACCGTGGACAAAGAGATGGTAGAAAAACCGCACAGATGGGATATAGGTTTTATCCGCAGGTTTATGGTAGTATTTGGGATCACAAGTTCGGTATTCGACTACCTCACTTTTGGTACTCTTCTCCTGATTCTGCCTGGAATGACAGAAGAGTTCAGGACAGGCTGGTTTATGGAGTCTGTAATCTCGGCATCAATGATAGTTCTGGTAGTCCGAAGCAGGAAGCCTTTCTTCAAGAGCATCCCAGGAAAATACCTGCTGGCAGCTACCCTGCTTATTGGAATCTTTACTCTCATTTTCCCTCTTACTCCATTTGCAACCCCTTTTGGTTTCAAACCTCTCCCTGTTTCGGTCATTATAATTATTGGAGCCATTGTGGGGCTTTACGTCCTTACAGCTGAAGCAGTAAAAAGGATCTTTTATAAAAGAGTAAAGCTCTAAAATATTTTCAGATAGAACTTTCTGTTTGCAGAAATAACTTATATTTTTTCAAATTGTTCTTCTTTACAGCCTTCCGGATTCTTAATTTCATTATAATCTGCCCCTTCAGGCAGATCTTTTCCGTCTGGAAGAAAGGGAGTGAAAAGGATAACCGAACAGAGGAGCAAAAATGTCCCGAGCATTCTGGACTGCTCTTCAAAGTTAGCATAAAAAATTAAAATGCCAAGCATGACCCACAAAATAAAACTCAACTGAAGAGCAAGCTTCACTCTATATAAATATTCAGTATTTTCACTCAAGAAAATTCCCCACAAATATCCCATTTAGAATGATTTGGGATTGAATAAATAGCTATTTATTTGAAAGATTCTGACATTTTAGATGAAGAAACTGAAGATGTTATCCGCCAGAGATGAATATCCTGAAAAAATTCAAGTTTATGGTAAAGATGTAAAAATACTTCAGATATACAAAGCCAGGAACTGGTAAAATCAGGAAAAAAAGGAAAAAGTATTAAATCAAATTTGGAGTCCCGGATTTGGAGTCACAAATCAAAACCCGAATTTAAAGCATTGGATTTAAAGCATTATTCTTCTTTGGAGCATTAAATCTCGATAAAACCTATTACCTTTTCTCCCTCGCTTACCCTTCTAAGAAAATCATCTTTATCTGTATAGGGGACTCCTGTAACTATAGAGGCAGCTGCTTTTTTGCCGACTCCCGGAAGTTCCCGTATAAGAGCGGGGGAAGCTGTATTGATATGCAGGGGATAAGGAATTCCGGTAATAGAACGCATGCCGTACCCTGTGACAGTAATGTCTGTGAATTTTCGCAGTGGCAGGAGAGAAGGTATCCCTGCAAGCAGAGGATAAGAGCCGATCTGCCTTCCAAAAGTGATTTCTTTGTCGTGCAGCTCGCACATCACATCTCTGAGCACTGTTCCTTCCGGCACGACCCGCCTGAGCATTGGAAGGTCAATATTCTTTCGGACCTGTTCTTTATAGTCCAGGAAGAGTTTCTTATGCTTTTTTGCAGCTTCGTCTCTGCCATACATTGGAGTTCCGGGAAAAGCCATAACCTGCCGGATATTAATCCTTCTGAGAAGCAGCCCTGAATCAAGAACCTTTTGCAGAAAATCATAGTTCAACTGAAAAGTCTTTTTTGTTTCACCCATAAGCCCGTGAACAAAATTAATGCCCGGAAGAATTTCAGGAAGCCCGTTTGCCCCACGTGCGGCTCCGAGCCTGTTTACCAGCGTGACAGCCTCAAAAACCTCTTCAGAGGTTGCCTTGAGTGAGTTTGCTGCAACTACTTTAGGGTCAGCAGTCTCCATGCCAAAAGCTGCTACATCTCCCGGGGTGTGATATTTAACAATCGTCTTCAGAATCCGCTCTGATTCTTCAGGGTATGTTGCAAGCGTTATGGGGTTTGCATTGTCCATGTGAAGCACGGAAAGTTCAGGTGCGGAGTTCCGTATTCCGCGGTAAAGCCTTTCAAGAACCTCAGGCACAGGCTTTGGAACAGGCCCTCCTGCATCGGTTCCGTGATAGGAGAAAAGGTCGGGCTGCCGCCCTATTCTGAAATAGCGGACTCCATGAGAATAGAGTGCAGAGACTTCGGAGACAACATCTTCTACAGGCCTGTAGTCCGAAGCCCCGTAAAATGGCTCTGTGCAGAAAGAACAGTGAACCTGCCTGCCGCAGCCCCTGTAGGTTTCAAGTTCGCACATGCAGTAAGGGTAGTCCGGGTGCTGCCTTATCAAAAAAGCCCCTTTTCTTCCCCAGCCCCCTATCTCGGCTGTTGTCCTGAAACGGTGATCAACTGATTCCGGGGATTTCAACCTGACAGGAAAGCTTCCAAGGTTTCCTTCCCCTCCGATCCCGTCCACAAAAAGGTCGTAAACAAAAGCCTCGATATCCATTTTTGCAAGTACGGCATCTCCGAGGTTTATCCCGCTTTCAGTCCCTTTAGCAGCCCTTCCGCCTTCGTTGCTGAAACCGAGCCTTATAGGACCGCCTATGACCTTTACCCCATGAGCAACCCGGAAGATAGTTTCGATCTCTCCGGGCGTGATAGGGGATGCCCGTAAATATTTTCCAGGCACGGTCATGCCGGCAATAACAATCAGCAGGTCTGCTTTGCTTATAAGCTCGCCGGCTCCGGGAGGATTTTCCCTCAGGGCGTCAATAGTCAGGTAATGGATGTCCTTTTCGGAAAGCCCGCGCTCTCTTAGAGCTCCTGCTATGTACCTGGGATAAGGGGAAAGGTATGGAGGAACCCCAAGGCATGCGGGTTCGTCCACGTAGCCGTCTATAATAAGTGCTTTCATATCAGTTTCTCTTTTCCATTTGCTTGAGGGTCGAAAGTGGAATATGGATTGTAGATTAAGTGAAATTATCTGTAAAATAGTCTTCAAGATTAAAACAATGCTGCAAAAATCATAAAGCAAAATAAGCGAAAAATAATAGAAAAATAATTTAGGGCCGGGACCGAGAATCGAACTCGGGTCGTAGCCTCCACAGGGCCACAGGATGGACCTCTACCCTACCCCGGCCACAGGGTCTGGTACTTCAGGTTTGAAGCAAGCTATAGAAGGAGTTTTTTTATATAAAGTTTTTGCCGGAAAAAGAAGGAGACCTTTTTAAGAGGAGGGAAATTTTCTGTTTTCCGCCACTAAAAAGCACCAGAAAACAGGAAAAATCCGGTTCTGGACAGGTTCAGGCACGGATCAGAGTCCTTTGAGCCTGGAAAGAGCAAGTTTCGCAGCTTTTTCTCCAGAAAGGAGCATGCCTCCAAAAACAGGACCCATTCTAGGGGCGCGGGTTGCGGCATTTGCAGCCATTCCTGCAACAATCAGGCCGGGATAGATTTCCTGAGTTGCATCCACAGCCAGGCGCTCGCCGACCTCAGACCACATTGGTTTTTCTCCAAGCATGCCGAGTTCTCCTATCCTTGCATTCGGGATTTTCCGGAGAATCGTGTTGCAGACAACAGCATCGTGTCCTGTCCCGTCGATCACGAGTTTTGTGCGGATCATGAGAGGATCTACATGCAGGCGCTGAGTTGTAACCGGCCCCCAGTTGATGACTATGCCGGTAACCCTGTCATTCTCCCGGATCATGACGTCTTCAAAGCTCACAAGGTTAAAGACCTCAGCCCCTGCCGAAGTTGCCCCTGCGATCAGTTTTCCAACGGATTCCACAGAGTTTGCCACGTAATACCCGGACTCATATTCCTTATACCTGATCCCGAAGTCGTCAAGGACATGGCAGGCCTCTTCCTGCACAACTATACGCGGAAACATCATGCCTCCAGCCCACATGCCGCCCCCTAGAGAAAGCTTTTGCTCATAAATGGCGACCTTTGCCCCGGCTTCAGCCAGATACTTTGCAGCCACAAGGTTTGCAGGTCCCCCTCCTACGAGTGCCACGTCGATATCCGTGTAGTCAAGGAAGGTTTTTGAGTACTCTTCAAAAATTGCCCGTGTGATTATGACTTCGTCGAGTTCCATTTTAATCTCTCATAAAGCTTCTACGGTTGAAAGTCCGGTTAAAATCCCGACTTTTCAGAACTAGATCAGGAATTGTTAACCCTTGATCATAAGTATTTAAATTCACATTTTGATACAGGGCATTGCTTTTAAAGTTGTTGGAATCAGACGTGGAAGGAAAAAATTGGAAAAAGATCTAAGAAGTTATGTAAAGTTTGCAAAACGAATTAGGGAGAATAATTTCCATGATAAGAAGCAAAGAAAAATAAGTCTTTAATATTTTTGAACATAAAGTCAGTTGAATAAGTAATTCTCAGAAAATTGTGGATAACTAATTTTTTCTGTTTTTTATTATTAACTCATTTGCCTTATTTACAAAATTCAGAATTTCATCTTTTGAATCTGCATTTGTGAAAAAAAGAAGTGATATTTCAGTTTTAGTTAAAGAAGCAGAATCATTTACTAAACCCCCCCGCCTGGAGATTAGTTTCTTGTATCCGTCCTTTGTTAGAAATATTCTCACACTCCTATCATTAGATAGGTCAAAATTCGCAACAACGTTAAGTATTTCATCGAAGTTTAACTTTGAATATAATTCACCTCTAAGATTTTTATTCCCAAAAATCATATTAAAAATCGACATTTTTGATTTGTATATAGTGATTCCACTCTCGTGTAGAGAGATAATTCCAATTTTGATATTATCACGAGTTGTCCAGTATATCCTGTCATATTCATTTATATTGTATTGACCTGTTTCTCTCATAAACTAGAAATGTACTTAAGAATACATAAAACTTTGTAAATATCATCACAATGATATAATAATTAATGCCTCCTCTGCCACCAATAAACTATTATATACACATCTTGAAATAAATGAGAAGGAGAAAAAAAGATGAAGAACTTACTGTTTATCAATGCAGTAATTTTTGTTATTGCTGCTGTTGCAGCATTCCTGAAAGGAGATATTGCGTTCATTATAAATATAACAGGCTTTGCTGGTTTGATTTTCATTGTTACAGCGGGAATTTTGACAGGCTCTTTTGTGAGTGGAGACAGGGTAAGGGCAAATTATAATGCTGAAGATAAAGAACGCAGGGAGAAAAATAGATTGTCAAAAAATTTCTTTTTTATCGGGCTCATCAATATTGCTATATCAGTATTTGCTTACGAACTCACAAAGCAGGGATTCTCTTTGATACATTGAAAAATCTCAATCTCTTAAAAAAATAGAATAATAACCCTGAAACCTGAGAAATGACTCATATATTCCCTGTGAGACAAAAATTTCCCTCAACCTCACCAGGGGAATAAACGAATTCGTTTTTTCAAATCACTCTGGCTTCTTCGGCGACTTTATGCAAGCATCCAAAAAGTAATAAAAGAGACTCTAAAATACTCGAGCCTCTGTCTGCCAGATTCAAAAACAGATCTTTACTGTTCAGCCTCTCCCCCGTTGACAAAGAACATTTTGTCAGCTTCATTTCCGGGGTAAAGGACAAGCTGTCCATCTTCAAGGGCTACTGCTTCTACAGTGGGTAAAAGCGACATATATTCACCATCCATTGACTCGGGACCGCAATCAACAAGAGTGGAGACGGGCAGATCAATGATAAGGCGGTTTCCATCAAGGGTATAAGTCCCGCTGCCGCTGTTGCAGTCGGATTTGAAATAATATGTGCCGTCAGCAAAGAAGGAAAGCGTATAATTTTCAGGACTGGAAACTGTTATCGGGTTATCAGGGCTGTCAGAATCCTGGAAGCTGGTCCACTGCCATTCGATATTTGTAATATTGTCAGCAGAAATTGGTTCGAGTTCCTCTATAATGCTGTCTGTGCTTTCTGAGCTTTCCGAGTTATCTGCGCTTCCAGAGCTTACTGAACTTCCAGAAGGTCCGGCAGGAATGGTATCTGCGGATTCAGCAGGAGTGCTCTCTGTGGATTCAGCAGAGGTGTTTTCTGCAGGTTCGACAGAAGTATTTCCTGCAGGCTCAGCAGGAGTGATTTCTGCAGGTTCAACGGAAGTATTATTTGCAGGCTCAGCAGGAGCTTCTTCCTGCTCAGTACATCCGAGCGAGAAGGAGACTGCAGTTATAACTCCTATAGTAAGGAGTAAAACCAGAGTTATAGATGCACTTCTAGTTTTCATCGTATGCCTCATAAATTAATTGCATGGAAAGATGCGTCACTTCGATATAACCTTTGTTTAAACTGCAATTCGATTTGCAGTAATATAAATAACTCTTTCAATTGTTTTTGGAGCTATTGTATAAAACGGATGCTTACCTCAGGTTCCCTTTTCAGTTAAAAGGTTTTTTGAAGAAATTTTTCGGAGGCAAAGAACCGTTGCATCAATGAAGGTTTGAATTTGTAGATAAAGAACTAAGGCGTAAAATTCAGAATTTAAGTTCAGAAACTAAGATTCCTATGCATCTATAATTTACAACACTAACTTTATTGATGAATAAATAAAAATTAACAAATAAAAACCATGAGTGGGATAAGGATGAAGATAAGTGCACGCAATGTCCTTAAAGGCAAGTCAAGAGCATAACACACGGAGCAGTTAACTCGGAGGTCGTTGTCGAAATCCCGGGAGGCACCGAAATTACGTCGATCATCACAAAAAGTCTGAAAATCCGGGTTTGAAAGAAGGGCATGAGATCTAGGAGTAATTAAGGCCTCAAGCGTCATGTTAGCCTCTGACTGAACCGGATGTATTTGGGACTGCAAATACAGGGGGTTTGACAGGAAAGTCATGTTATTTATAGAGGAAAAATTATATTATTGAGATAGAGGGGGAATTATTTTGCCAGAAGAAGAAAGAGAACCATCTTTTCAGCCTGAACCTATACCATATCCTGAACCGCAGCCAGTTCCTTCACCCGAACCGATACCCGAACCTGAACCAGAAACTGAGCCTGAGCATACGCCCGGAAAAAAAGATAATACAGGTCAAATACAGCAGGCATGATCACAAAGGTTTACATTTCTCATTGCGAACAGGACGAACTGCTCGCCCAGGAACTGGCAAGGGCTTTATGGGCAGTGGAAATAGAGAGCTTTTCATCTCTGTACAGGAAGGCTCGTATTCTTTCTCTTGCTGAAAGAATACGATTTGGAATCCGCCAGTCAGACTGCGTTATCCCGATTATCACACAGGACGGAGTACTATCCCCGGAAGTAAATCAGGAGATCGGGCTGGCTGCAGGTGCTGACCAGTTAATTATTCCGCTGGTAGAGTCAGGGATTGAGCTACCTGTCCTCATACGCCATCTTCAGCCGATTAATTTTTACCCTGAAGCCTATGAGGACGCTCTGGGAAAACTTATACGGAACATGAGGCAGCTTACAAAACTGGACTGGCTGAAAATAAAGTGCCCTTATTGCGGAGAGGAGATGACGCAGTATATCTCTCCGGAAGAAGATGTGGAGAGGGCTCTTCTTGCAGGGAAACACCTCGAGACCATCTGCAGTTACTGCCAGAGGAATATTTACCTTGATCCCAGAACCTTCAGACCCACGCCCTGATAAGCCATGACACAGGAAAGAGAGGTGAATTCATGGAAGAAGAAGGCGAATTCATGAAAGAAAGAGCCAGAGATAAACATGAAGAACCGATGGTAGTCAAGTCCAGATCAGGGGAAGCTTCTGTCAGCGAGACTGAAGTAAAAGGTATAGAAGATCTTACTCCTGTAGAAAAAAAACACCTGCTATTGCAGCTTTTGAGGGACAGAGTAAAAGACAGTTCTGCCGGTCCCTGGGAAATTGTTGATATCCGCAGGGAGGAATGGAGAGCAGTTAAAGATGCACTGGTTGAACCTGTAGAAATTGACGTCAGGGACACCGGAAGAGATGAGCTGTACAGGGTATGGTTTGATATAACAAAACTGGAAAGGGAACTCGAGTCAATAACTTGAAGAAAAAGGACTGAAACCAATAAGCTGAGCAGATCTGAGTACTTATGCTGGAGTACAGGAACCGATAGTAGGAGTATAACCGTTTTATTCCTGTTTGCCCTTTTCCAGGGCTTCAATGAGCAAATAATACAGGAAAAGCTGGAAAATACGAGAAAAACCGAAAAATAACGCTAAAAAACGGAAATTTTTTTAAAAAAATGGTTTTAATCCTGGCAGAATTACTTGCCTGAGAACTCCCTGCTGACATCTGTAGCATTGTTGTATTCATGATCGGGAAGCTCCTCAAGAACTTCCATTACTTCCTTACCGGCTTTATGCTTCTTAGCATGCTCAATAAGATCTTTCTTCTTTGCAGGATAATCCATACCCTTTAAAGCCTTCTGAACTTCAATAGGACTGGTTTGCATAATTTCCCCCCATTATAGTTTATTGATCTCGAACCCTCGAACGCTCCTGGACCTTTACCTGATTTGCTGTTTTGAATTCTTCTGCAAATTCAGTGTTTAGTTCGGTTGCCTTCGCTCCATTCAGTATTATGCGATAAATAATATAAAAAATAATTCAACTAAAACGTTTGTTAGAAGATGATAATTTTGCTTCAGAAGTTCTTTTTATTATTGATATGCTGGGCTGGCAGTAAAGAAAAAGCTGGGGAGATAACGAGCAGCCCCAATTCGAGTTTTAGCTCTCTATAGAGAGATTGGAATAAAGCCTGATGCATATAAGTACCTTCAAAAAGGCTGTTGAACTGGAAAAAGCACTTTATCATGAAACAGCTTTACAACTTATGAAGAAAACTTTCTTTGAGGCCCCCATATTTCAATTTTCGGGATAAACAGAGGTATTAATTTTCCTTTTAACTGAAAACCTTTAATAAGAGTTCTGCAAATTAAAGTCCAGATCCGCAAGAAGAATAAACACAAAAAAAATAGATAAGACGTTATTATATGGTCATAACAAATTTTCTCACCCTTTTACTTGGCCTTGTTTTCCTGGTCAAGGGGTCAGACTATTTCGTGAAGTCTGCCTCAGCGATTGCAGAGAAGCTTGGAGTTTCAGAATTTGTTATAGGGCTGACCCTTGTGGCAGTAGGGACATCAATTCCGGAACTTGCTTCGTCGATAGTAGCTTCTATTCAGCATGCAAGTGGTATAGTAGTAGGAAACGTTGTAGGCTCAAACATTGTAAACATAGGTTTGATTGTCGGGCTTGCTGCATTTCTGTCTCCGATGAAAACCGAAGTTGAGATGCTCAAAAGAGATGGCTATATAATGCTCTTTGCAGCTGTGCTTTTCTTTGTTTTTGCATTCAACGGGGAATTGTCGAAAATAGAATCAGGCATATTTATACTGCTGTACATTGCTTACTCGTTTTTCTTGTTTGAAGAAGCAGAAAAATATGAGGGAAAACTCCATTTCAAAGAGTTTATAATTTACTTTTTCAAATTCCAGTATATAAACAGTGCAAAGCAAAAAATCAATGGTATAAGCAGCGGTGTAAATCCTACTAACGGAGATTCAGGTAACAAAACGAATCAAAAAGAGGGTTTTTCAAAAGATATCCTTACCCTTGTGTTAAGCTGTGCAGCGATTATAATAGGTGCAGAATATTTTGTTGATGAATCAATCTTTTTTGCAGAACTTATAGGAATATCGGATACCATCATAGGTACAACTCTTGTTGCAGTAGGGACTTCTCTTCCGGAGCTTGCAGTAACTGTATCCGCAGCAAAGCAGGGTTACGGAAATATTGCCCTTGGTAATATAATAGGTTCAAACATCACAAACGTACTTATGATCCTGGGGGTTTCCGGGCTTCTCTTCCCAATAGCCGTTGCAAAGATAAGCCTCTTCTTTTCAACTCCTGTCATGATACTCATAAGCGTGATTCTGCTTATCTTTATCAGCACAGACTGGGAAATAAAAAGATGGGAAGGAGTAGCATTGATGGCGTTTTATGCAGCTTTTCTTCTTGTACTCTTCAGGGTTAGCTAAAAAATATGATATAAATCTGAAAGATATTCGGAAAAATATTTGAGTCAATGAAGACTCGTTGAACTCTGGATCTTAGGGGAAACTATTAAAAATTTATTTATATGTTGAAATCCATTCTAGCTATTGCGTACAGGAATTTTATCAACCAATAGACGCAGGAGAACAACATGCCAGAGAAAGCAAGCAAACCACTGATAAAGCCAGATAATTGCGCAAAAGCTGCAACACAAAAACCACCAGAAAATAAACCAAAGAAAGCCGAGAAAAAAGGGAAGTAAAACTTCTGAACCACTGCGAAGGTCACAGACGAATAATGATTATCTTAAGCATATTTTTTGTCTGTGACCTGTCCAGATACCTTTAAAGAGAGAAAACATTTTTAACTGTGTTATCAGAAAAATGAGCACAAAAAACGTTCATTCTCTTTTTTATTACAGGATAGAATCAGATTCCCGTGCAGTCTCAGTCCAGAAGCGTGAAGTACATTCTTCTGTTGCTTTTTCCTTTGTTCTGAAGTTTCTCAATCTTTATTCCCTTTATCTCTCCAGTATTTTTCAGATGTGTCCCGCCACAGGCTTCAATTGTGACACCTTCAATTTCTACGAGGCGGACTTCAGTTATCTCTTCGGAGAAACCTTTGGCAAGCGTTGTAAGCCTTGAGAGTTTTTCTTCAGCTTCCCTGCGGCTGACCAGGTAAAGGTTTACAGGATGGTTTTCGGCTATTACCTTGTTTGCTATCCTTTCGTATTCGGAAAATTTATCCCTGTCAAAAGCTTCAAGGCTGAAATCAACCCTGCTCTGATCAAGCCCGAGCTGGTTTCCTGTAATCTGGGCTCCTGCTTCTTTTTCGATCACATTTGCAATCACATGGGTTGCAGTATGCATGCGCATGTGCCTGTAGCGGCGTTCCCAGTCAATGACCCCCTTTACCTTATCTCCGGCTTTCAGGCTTTCAAATCCGATTTCGCCTGCTGAAGCGATCTCGTGGCTTATGTCCCCATTGAACTTGCCAACATAAACAACCTCAAATTCAGCGCCATCTCTCTCCCGAATCAGCTTTCCGGCATCACTGGGCTGTCCGCCGCTCTCGGGGTAAAAAGCCGTGCGGTCAAGGACAACATACCTGCCATCCGTCACTTTTTCAACGGTTGCTTCGAATTCTTTCAGGTAACAGTCAAGAAAGTAAAGCACTTCTGTCATTGTCAAACTTCTCCAATCAAGAACCTATTACAAATTCACATTTAAAGTCGGCATTCAAAACTGCCGGCAGATCTTAAAGTTACGAAAAATCAAAACATAATACTGCACAGGAATCAAAAATATACTATCAGGTAACTTGATGCTCCTTTAAAAGAGTTTCCAAATAATACTTTCACATTTCCGAAAACCATTTTTCAATTCACAACTTAATTAGATTACTATTTTTCGGATCTGCTCACCACTTCCTTTTAATCCACACTGCGACCGTAAGTAAAAGGATAATACACATTCCAACACTGAGGGACGGAACATTCCTGTTATCTTCGCTGTTCTCTTCTGTCGAATTGCTTTCATTTTCGCGAGTAATCCAGATTTCCGGAGCCCCGTCCGGAACTGTTGCAGGCGAGACATTCTGCACATCTGTATGAGAAGAAAACTCCAGAGGCTCACCCTGCTTCTGGCCTGCAACTGAAAAAGATTCGAAGCCCGGAGTTTCGGATTCAAAATAGAAGAATAACTCATCTTCCCCGGTGATCTGGGAAGGAAGTTCTGTCCAGTTTGAGTCCAGGTACCTGTAAAGAGAAACTGAAGCAGGGTCAATTCCATTTTTGGAAATCCAGTCTTTTTCGACCCTGAAGCTGACTGTCAGGTTCCGAATATTTTCCGGGAATACAAAACCGCTACTGCCAGCCCAGATATTGAAATGCCTGTAAACATCGCCTTCCGGCAGGCTTGAAACCAGAACTGACCGATTCTTCAGCATTTCCACGCTGACTGTAACTTTTCCAGCGTTTTTCCTCGCATCGAATTCTACGGCTGTTACAGGTGTTGCATTCCCGGGAAAATCAAACCGGATATGGTTTCCGCTGCTGACAAAACTCTGTGCCAGCTCTCTGCTTTCAATATTACTTGAGGGCTCAGGAGAACTGGCAATTCCACCGCTTCCTCCGCTTCCTCCGCTCCCATCCCCAGAACTTATTTCATTACCTTCTTCTGAACTGCTGCCCCTGACCACATTATCTTCGCTGATGTTTTCAGATGTATCCGTTTTTTCTTCTGCGGGGTAGACAGCCCAGTTCCAGCTATTTTGCAGGGTTGAAGAGCCGTTTGCTGCAATAACTGTCAGGTTGTATTCAGTCCTGAGAGGAGGATTATTGCTGCCTTCTGTAATGCTGCCTGTCAATTCTCCGGTATTAATCGAAAGAACCGCAGAAGAAGCAGACTCGTTTGTCTGCAACAGAATTCCATTTATCAGCCAGCTGAAAGTGCAGTTTCTCGTGGACCGGACACTGAATTCCAGAGAATCCCCTTCATACGAGACCGTACCAGGAGCAGGAATTATACTCCCGATTTCAAACCCTGTGGAGTATGACGCCAATCTGGAAATAAGTGGAAATGAATCACTGCCATAAGGAATGTCTCCTATCCCACTGCCGTCGGTGTCCTGCCCCCGATAGTCCGAGTAAAAATTTCCAAACCGGCTTTCGTAGACCCCGCCGTTATAGAGATAGCTTACGTCTTCAGCCGTGTTCCAGATATTTGAAAGCCCTTCTTCGCCTGAGTTTTGACTGGAACTTTCATTGACATTTATACCGTTATCAAATTCATTTTCAAGGACAGTGTTCAGGAAAGAATCCATTAACCTGAGCCCTTCCATATTATTTGAGATATTATTCCCTGCAAGAGTGTTATTGAACGATTCTTCAAGAAAGACTCCCTGACCGCAGCCTGATACTTTGTTATTCGTAAGCTTACATTTACCTGCACTTTCGAGATAAATACCAGCTCTGGAAGAGCCTTTAATGCTGAACCCGCTGATGTTTGCAGAACTGGCAGTAATATGAAAAACAGGTTCCTCTGTGTTTTCAGCTTCGAGGATAGTGTCCTCTGGCTTTCCGGAAACAGAACTTAAGTTAAGGGACCAGGGAACATCCACATTTTCCCTGTATGTTCCCGGATATACAAGAATGGAATCTCCGGGTCTGCTCTCGTTTACCGCCTCGGAGATTGAAGAAAAATCCCCGCTCCCGTCAGTCTTCACAGTCAGAATAGAAGGAGCTCCTGATGCCTGTTCATACATCCTGGAAGCATTCACAAGCCCGTATCCGAAAGTGGTATCATATCCGGGATCTCCGAGGTCTGTTGAAGAAGTATAGAGCAGCCTCCTGATATCCATAGCCGACTTTTCCGGAAAAGCGCTCCAGACAAGGGCTGCAATAGCTGCAACATGCGGAGAAGAGGCGCTCGTACCGTAAAACTGCTCCGAAACGCCGTCCTTACCTGTAACACTCACACCGTCAAGCCCCGAAATGTCAGCTTTCGTACGAACTTCCGGAGAAGGATAGAAAATCGTAGACGGACCGACAGAAGAGAAGTACTCAAGCTCATAGTCTCCGGAGTCGCCGGCTCTTACTGCCCCTACAGCTACTGCTTCAGGCAGGGCAGGATGCCCGAAAATAGAATCTTCGGCAACGATATTTTCAGGATTAACGGTTACTCCAGGCCAGTAATAGATATAGAGCTCGAGTTCTTTTGTTTCCCCTGAGGTCTTTTTAACCTCGATAGAAGCGTTAAGGGTGCTGTTTCCTTCATTGCTGTACATTATATATTCGAGGGGCAGATTATCTCCGTCCTGGTAGACTTCACTGGACGCCATGGTCTCTGAAGTATCCCGGTTTTTGAGGAAAAGGTCATAATTATTTCCCGACTGTTCCCATCTGTCATTCCACTGGAGAAACACCCACACCTCTCCCGAGGGCTGGATCTCAAGCTGCAGATTCTTTACCTCTCCCTTCCCGCTGCTGAAATCATGCCAGCCGCTCCCGTTGTCGTGGAAAAGACCCTGGTAATGGCTGTCGCCAGAGTTTCCTGCAGAACTTACGTAAAGGAGGTCGTGCTTTTTTATGACCTCTTTCACATGGTCTGCCACTATCCCGTCTTCAAAGAAAGGCTCGGAAAGCCAGCCTATGTCATCGCAGATGACAGTGCACCCTTCATTAACAAGGGCATCGACCGCTTTATTGAACTCGAGCCTGCTGGAACCGCAGTCGTGGAAATACAGTTCCGCCCCGGGAGCTATGTCCTGAACGATTTCAAGCATAGAAGTACCTTCATTCCCGCCGATCTTGTTGCTCAGGATATGCACATCATAAGAAACATCACCCGTAGCCTGTGCGTCCTCAAGGCTGTCCACGCCGTCAGATATTATTCCGATTTTTACTCCTGTCCCGTTCACGCCATTAGACTCCCTTAGGCTGGAAGACTTAAGAATGAAGTCTCCCTCCGAAACCGTGCTTCCCTGCCTGACAAAAGGAGGGAGGACCGTCTGGATATTTCTCACTTCAGTAAGAGAAGCCACGGACTCAAGGGATTCAAGCGGGATCCATGCCACAGCGATATGGTTTTCTTCATCCCTTTCCACAAGCTCACAGTATCCTTCAAGTATGCTGCTGTTTGCAGAAGGCTCCAGATAAATGTACACATAAACCATTTCAGCCGAAGAAAAAGAGGACTTGCTGGCATTCTCCCCTGAACCGGCAGGGCTTTCAGAGTATTCTGCTGAACTGGCTACCCTTCCAGAAACGGGATCTGTTTGGCTTAACTGCCCCAGCTTTACCATACGGGCTTTCAGAGTCTCTGAGGACTCTTCTCCTGAAAGGCATCGTTCGTCACAGAGCTGCAGCAGGTCCCCTGAAAGCTTTTTCTGAGCAGAATTTAAAGGCTCCCCGGAAGAAAAGGCGGCTTGACCACTCTCTTCTGTCAGAGAAATACTGCTGTTTACACTGCTGTTCACGCTCTCATTTTGAGCAAGAATGAATTCAGCCGCAGAAGCCGTCTGTATATCTAAAAAACAGGAAACTGTGGCTCCTGATAGAAAAACAGAAACCAGACATAAATTAACAAATAAACGCAACAATATTCTATCCATAGTGACCAGCGCATCAGCTTTTTTAAATTTTCCTAAAAGCTTCCAGCGGTTACACAAAATAAGGTAACAGATAATGATCTGAAAAGCTTTCAGTACCCCGCAAAATTAAGTTCCCAGAATAAATTAAAGAGCTGATGAATTATAAATTCATAAGATAGAAAAATAAGATAAACTGTTAAGAGTGAATGATAAGACAGCTGTTATGCGAACGGTCTTTCATGCAAAGGAAAAGTAGAATACAGGGGAAAAGCAGGGAGAAAAACAGAGAGTAATAACAACTCAGGCTTTCCTGACTGGAAGCTGCTTACAGCTCCATCAGGTGCGCATGTTCAGGGATTTCAGTGCAGGAATTTCAGGACAGAAATCGGATTTTTACGCTGCTGTTAATTGAGGCAACGCTTGCCTGAAGTTTTTCTTCTCTGGTTTTGAGGTCTTCATTTAAGGCAGCCAGTTTCTTTTCGGAACTTTCGATTTCTTCTTCAAGCAGGCGGGCTCTTGCGAGAAGTTCTGCTTCCTTATGCTCAAGTCCGGAAAGTTCTCCGGTATCCGATCTCGCGAGCTCGGATTTTTTGGCTTCAAAGGCTTTCCTGGATTCAAGATATTCTTTTTTCTTCTCTTCAAAACCTGAGGCTGCGGACCTTACCTGTGCAAGAGCTTTTTCTTTCTTCTGTGCCTGTATATCAAGAGCAGGGTCTTCGAAAACTTTCTGGAGCTCCAGGAAAAAGGAAGGATCAAGGTTAGCAGGGGCTTCAAGGCAGATGTCAAGCTGCTTTTTTACCTCAGGCTTTAAGGTGTATTTGCCGCTTTCATGGAGTTTCTTTATTCTGGAGAGATTGCCTGAAAAAGGCAGAATAAGGGAATTCAAACCTGTTTCAGCTTTTTTAAGCCTGTCTCCTGCCAGAGTAAATTCTTCCTGAAGTCTCTGCAGTTTTTGCCAGGCTTCTCCCTGTTTGAACTCTTCGAGAGCTTTACCGGTTCTGGACGCTTCGTCTTTTAATGCCAGAATCTTCTGATTTTTAGATTTGAGTTCACTGTCTTCAGCTTTTATTAAGGCAGAAAATTCCCTGACCTCTTCTATGCTTCTGGAAGCTGCTTCAATAGATTCCATTTCATGCCTATGGTTCAGGATTGTTTCCCTGAGCTGATTAAGAACATATCCAAGCCTTCCAAGGCTGTCAGTAACTTCTTTTGACTCCTGAGGAAAGACTGGTCTTGTGTACCGGAAGCTCCGGTTCATATGTTCAAGACAGGTGTTCAGGTTCTGCATGGCTGCTTCATGAAACCCTTTGAGAGCCCTGAAATCCATATTTGCCGGAGTTCCGAGCTTATCTACAAATACCCCAACCTGTTTTGTCACATTTTCGCGGTTGCTCTTCGCCCGCTTTACAGCTCTTATATCAAAATTCCCTTCAACTTTTGCATCCAGAAGCCTGTTATTGCTTTCCTTGAGCTCGGAAATCGCAGCTTCAAGCTCCTTAAAAAGTCCTGAGACATCCTTTTCTATTTCAGAAGATATTTTTTGAGAACTTTCATCCAGCCATGCAGGCAGTTCGTCAAAACTGATTTCGCTGGAAATACTCTTTTCGTGTGAGCTTTCTGGCTTTCCGAAGAGCTTTTTAATCCATTTCAATTTGGGCCTTCCCTGAGTTTGATAAGATAGATACTGAAAACAATGGATTTACAGGCTTATAACTTTATGAGATTTAGAGTTCAGTAAGGTTTAATACAGGAAAATAATAAATAATTTAAGGAAGTCGAGCGTCTGGTAAAAGCTGGTCATTTAATGCAATTATTCAGGGCATATTTCTTTATTCCCTGTATATGTTAAAGTTTACCTGTATATGTTAAAGTTTACTCTACATTCCTGTTCCTTATTATGTTCCTGATTAAGAAGGAGATACACTGGGCAGGAGAATAGAAAATCTTCCTGATTTGTCTTTATCCGGGAAAAAGAACTCGAAAACGAAAATAGGAGATAAAAAATTGGGTGGCGAAATAAGCAGTGAAATATTAGAAAAGGTAATTCCTTATACCGATATATCGGTGTCCAGACTGATTTTTGCAACAGCAGTACTGATTGCAGGGTTAATTTTAGCAAAACTTCTTATACGTATTCTCAGGAAAGGAATCGAGAAAACAAAATTACCTGACCTCACCACAAAGTTTCTTACAAATTTCCTGAGCGTCTTTCTGTATGTCGTAGTTTTCCTGATCTTTTTGAAGTGCCTCGGTTTTGATGTAGACAGTTACGTGGTAGGGCTTTCTGCAGTGATAGGTCTGGTCCTGGGTCTTGGAATGCAGGATACCTTTACAAACATAGCATCTGGTGTGTGGGTTGCTGCGGTAAGACCAATTGACATGGGAGAAACAGTCACTTTAAACGGACAGACGGGAAAAGTAAAATCAGTAGGAATTATGTCAACAGAACTCCTGACTCCTGACAACCAGTTAATAACAATCCCAAACAAGCTTGTCTGGGGAAGTTCAATTGTCAATATGACCCGCATGCCTACAAGAAGGGTTTCCGTGGACGTTGGTATTAGCTATTCTTCAGATGTCGAACAGGCTATCAAAATAGCTCTTGACCTTATGAAGAGTCACCCTCTTGTGCTTCAGGATCCTCAGCCTTCAGTAGTTACTACCGAACTTGCCAGTTCTTCCGTAAATCTTCAGCTCAGAGCCTGGGCAAAGACTGGAGACCTTATGGCTGTAAAAAATAACCTTACCGCCGGAATCTTTGAGGCTTACAGGAGAGAAGGAATTGAAATTCCCTTCCCGCAGATGGATATACATATAAAGGAAACAAAGGAAAAGAAAAAGGAAATAATGGAAATTCAAGCCGAAAGCCCTCTATTAGCAGCATTTGATTAAAAAATCTGAGATGCCCTGGAAAAGAAACAGCCGGACAAAAACAAATGGAAAATATAGCTGGACAAAAAAGGAAAAAATAAGCTATTGAATTAATCGCAGGGTGGATCTTTTTCAGCAGGTTATATGAAACATTGCAGAAACCCTGCCTTCGATTTCATTCCAGCGCTCAATTGCCCAGGGAGTGGGAAAAAGTTCTATCCCACACCTTTTTCCCCTGAAGAAGTCTTCAGCTTCCTCGGAAAGTTCCACAAAACCTGTCTGTCCGGTCCCTATGATTATTTTTTCTGTCCCTTCCTCGTAAACATGTTCCGCTTCTTCAAGAGAGATTTTGTGGGAAGTCCCGTACTTTTCTTTTGAGAGCATTTTCTCCCGTTTTTCTACCCTTCCGTCAAGCCGGATAAGGATATCGTAATCAAAAGTCTCTCCTTCTACAGTGATTGAACCAAAACTTGTGGAGTCGATCTTTGGTTTCATGGTTTACCTCTTGAAACTAAAACTGAAAAGCGAGATCTGATATTACTTCAATTGTTTTGCATGCATTATATAAATAACAGGAAGTTTGCCCGGAATTAACAGATGGTTACTATTCAAAGAACTGCAGGAATACTTATTTATATTTATTTAAATATATTAAACATTAAAACAGTGTAAAAAAATAAACTATACCCAGAGGTAAAAAATGGGCAGCTATTTGTTAGAAGATTTTATCAGAAGCAATGGAGAAAGAGCCCCTGGGCAGGGAGTTTTTGAACTGGAAAAAGAACACCTGCTGGGAGTAAATCTCAGAGGTGTGGTATGGACCAAAATGGGCTCCATGGCGGCATACACGGGGAACATAAGGTTTACACGAGAAGGAACTCTCGAACACGGGCTTGGAAAGATGGTAAAGATATCCATGGGAGGAGAAGGAGTCAACCTTATAAAAGCAGAAGGAGTGGGAAAACTTTACCTTGCAGACAAAGGAAAGAAAGTCTCAGTTCTGAAACTTGAAAAAGACTCCATCTGCGTAAATTTCAATGATATACTTGCCATCGAAGACTCTATCAGCTGGGACATAAGAATGATGAGAAAGTTTTCCGGGGTAACGGAAAATGACATTTACAACGTAAAACTTGAAGGAACAGGCATAGTTGCTATCACTACCAACCATGAGCCTCTTACCTTCAGAGTAACAAGAGAGCGCCCGATCTTCACAGACCCCAATACCACAGTTGCCTGGACAGGAAGTCTGGAGCCGGAAGTAAAAAGTGACCTCTCACTGAAAACTAGCGTTGGAAGAAGCACAGGAGAATCTGTCCAGATGGTTTTCAGAGGAGAAGGATTCGTAATAGTACAGCCCTATGAAGAAATTAATTCCCAGACGCAGACAAGAAAAGGAGTTTCAACCGTAAACGTTTATACTTAACCCGGCAAGTACGTTTTTTGTCAGGTAAAAGAAAGAAAGGCACGGAAAAAAATTGTGCCTTCGTTATTTACTCTTTTTAAGTTTCAAAAGTCAGAGCCTGAGCTTCATCTCTGCAGGTTACCGAAAACTTTTCCTTCTCCTTTTTTGCACATTCCATTCCGTCTTCCACAGCCTCTCTGATAATATATCCGGCTTTGTGCAGGATGGTATCTCCTATCTGCGGGTCTTTATCCATGCTTCCCGTACAGGGGTAAGAATGGTGAGCACCTGAGATGGTTTCCTTATAACCGGAGACATCGGTCCAGCCGAGTTTCTTTGCGACAAACCAGGTTGAGCCGCATGGGGCATCCCTTAGTACGCCTGCTCCTATGAACATTTTTCCATCAGGGCTCATCTCGATCCTGAGCACCGGCTTTCCGAAGCCCATGTCCACAAAAGCGTCTATAATTGGCTTTCCGGTCTTTTCAAGGGCACAGAAAGGTTTTGGAGCCTCGAATTCTACACCTGTGGCTTCGAGTTCTTTTCTGAGCTGTTCAAGGACACCAGCAGGAGTTTTCTTTGAGTCCTCAGAAGGCGCGATTACAGCCTTTGCGCCAGTTTTCTGCACAACTTCGGGAATGGCTGAATAGAGGTCGGCATGGATGCCTATAGCAAGGATCAGGTCACACTCCGGAAGGTTTGGAGGCATATACTGGGAGGGCTCTTCGATAAATGTCGGCAGGTCGTCAGGAAACTCATGGATTCCCACTATCAGGTTTGCATAAGATTTCCTTGCCTGGCGGCAGTGGTTGCAGAGCTCACCGCACGACACGCAGAAATTTGATGAGTTTACCAGATTCTGGATAACTTTTCTTCCCAGTTCACCTGTATAAAGTACGAGGATTTTCATTTTTATATTCCCCCTTTTCAAGGATTTCAAAGCCACTTTACAAATTAAATTTGTAGTAAAGATTCCCTCACCTGTTTAATCTCCAACAATGAAAAAATACAGAGAAAAATCTGTTTTTGCGGAGGTCGCTGATAAGCTTTTAAAACACAGTACTGCCAGGAAGGGTTCTGGACCTGAGACACCTCTGGCAGAGATGGCTTTTGTCGGTTAGCATCTTACTATACATTATAATTATTTGTTTCAATCTATAAATAATGAGAGTTTCAAAACAGAAATCGGTATCCACTCAGATACTCAATTTGTACGCCAGAACAGGAATAGAAAGCTGAAAAAAGGGAGAAAAGCGAAAACAAGGGAATAAAGAGAAAAATTAAATGAAGGAAAAAACAGGGAGAGAAAAAAGGAGAAAAAATAAGGTTCAGTTTCTTCATTCTCCCAGCTTTAAAGCTCCGTGCGGGCACATCTTGATACACATACCGCACTGGATGCATTTCTTTTCATCTACGCAGAGGCTCCAGTTCTCATCAAAGGAGTAAACATTCATAGGGCAGACTGAGATACAGGCCCCACATTCAACACACTCTTCCTCGTCCCTGTGAATGGGACGGTCCAGAATTGCAACTATTGCACCTCTTGACTCGAGAGCATTTTTAATCCTATCAAATCTGGAGTCCATTACGTCTGCAATCAGTTCTCCGTAAGTCGAGTCAATGTTTGCGACCATAATATTAAGCAGGATTCCTGTTTCGATAATAGAGTCGGAGATAATGGGGTTATGTATCCTTTCTGTGGGGATGCAGATCTTTATTTTCATGCTCAGTACCTCCTTGCAAGGAGCTTGCTTATATTGTCGCTTGTGATAATTCCAAGTACTCTTCTCTGGGAGTCAATTACCGGCATTGCCGAAACGCCGTAGCGGTCAAGCCTGCGTGCTGCAAGGTCCACAGGTTCGTTAGGGGCACAGGTAAGGACTTTTTTAGTCATAACACTTTCCACAGAATCGAAATTACTTTGCGCAACGGCTTTTGAAATGTCCCAGGCGGTGAGGATTCCCACAAGTTCACCTGTATCCGAAACTACTGCAAGGTGGTTGAAAGAATTCTCCCAGATCTTCTTGGCAGCGTCCTGAACAGTCTGGTTCTTTTTAATTGTGACAATGAAATCGGACATGACGTCTTTTACAAGAGGTACTGCCTGAGTCTGTTTCATGGGTTTTGCCGAACCTTCACTGCAAAGCTTCTCCACAGGCATGCTGACAAAGAATTTCCCGTGCTTTACCCAGTCTTTAAGTTCATTTGCAATTTTTCTTGCGTTCTTGAAGCTTGACAGGGAAGAGGTTGGAACATCCTTTCCTTCAATCTGCACAGAACCTGACTTGAGTTCGGCATAGTTTACCTTCCTGATCACAGGCTTATCCCTGCTGCCCACAGCATAATCAAGTACACTGGTAGTTATATCCTCGTCACGCACTGCAGTTGCAGCTGCCAGCTTTTCATTCAGAATAGGGATAGGTATACCGATTCCCATGTAAAGAGTTGTCCCGTAACCTGTAAAAGAAGCAGCTCTTAAATAATCAGGGCTCATCTCCTTCAGGTTTCCTTTAACCATAAGAGTTCCAAACCCGCTCGAAGGAGAATGCTGGGTCCCGTTTCCTATAACATAACCCTGTGCACCTCCAAGGAAAATCCTTGTACCTGTCCCTATAGTTTCATAACTGGGGTCGTTTGATAGGGGGGAAAGCACTCCTGCGCCGGAGTAAGTGACGTTTCCGAAGTTGGGCAGAAGCTCGCCCATATAAGTATTGAGTATCCTTTTAGAACTGTTTGTTGCAGCGTTGTATTTCTGGTATGCATTCCTGGGGTTCAGAAGAACAGCTTCATTCAGGTCGTCAAGGGTGATTGTCGTATCAAGTACTTTCCTTGGATAGCAGTCCGTTCCGTAAGAAGTTGCGTGCACATTAATTTCTTTTCCCCTTAACAGGTCTTCAATAACATGTGCCCCGCCGTATTGAATCCCGCGCGTGTTTGAGATCTGCGCAGCTCCTAGGTAAGCATCAACCGCAGCAAGCCCGCTATATGCCTCCACATTATTGAACCAGACTCTCTGAATCTTAATAGGGGGTTCCGAATGACCCAGATTGAGCATTAAACCTGAAGAGCACATTGCTCCGAAAGTGCCTGTAGTTACCACATCTACTTCCTTTGCAGCACCTTCCACGCCAAGGTTTTCAACAATTCCGACCATTTCCTCGGCTGTGACTACATTGACACTCCCATCTTCAATTTTTTTATTAATCTCATGAATCGATTTTTTAACCATACGGGTTTCCTCTTGCTATAAACTTATCTAGATGGTAATTTTTGCCAGAATTATATATTACTTGTGATAATCCCTGGGGTAACAGCCAGCTCTATGAAGACTCAAAAATTCCGGCTTTACATTATCTGGCTTCAAACTGCTGATCTCGGGTTTCCATTTCAATAATTATTAGTCATATTTGCGAGTCATATATATTACTTGTGATAATCAGAAGCTCGTTAACATAAATGCCACTTATGAAATACTCAGTGACTGTTTACACGATTTACAGGCTGCATAAATAGAATTTTCAGGGCTAAGAAAATAAGGCTATTTTCAGTAAGTTTCTTATGCTTGCAGGATATTACCCGAGACAAGGTGATTTATTGACACGTGTACTAGCTACCGGAACTTTTGATATTCTCCATCCGGGACATGTTTATTTCCTGACCCAGGCGAGGGCTCTTGGAGACGAGCTCTTCGTCATTGTTGCCAGGGATTCAAATGTGATCCATAAGCCAAAGCCAGTAATTCCTGAGGAACAGAGGCTTGAGATGGTAGGTGCACTCGGAGCGGTAGACAAAGCCATTCTTGGCAGTGAAAAAGACATGTTTGAACCCCTGAAAGAGATAAGACCGGACATTATTGCTCTGGGCTATGACCAGCGTTTTGACATAGAGGTTCTGGAAAAAGAACTTATTAAGAGAGGGCTTCCTGCAAAAGTAGTCAGGATCCCGCTTTCAAAAAAATGCCCGCTTTGCAGTACAGGTACAATTATAAAAGAAGTCCTTAAACGGTACGGGTAAATTTACCCCTACCGTCATATACTGTTTTACGAAAATACTTTTTCAAGCCTGTCAAGAGCTTCACGAATTCTATCAATGGACGTTGCATAAGAAATACGGATAAAGTCCTCGCCGGAAGCCCCAAAAGCGATTCCCGGGGTTACTGCCACGTGAGCTTCTTTCAGGAGCTTTTCGGCAACTTCGGTCCCGTTGCCATAATCGCTCACATTGGCAAAGGCATAAAAAGCCCCATCCGGCTTTTTACACTCAAGACCCATTTTATTCAGCCCGTCAATGAGAATGTCCCTGCGCATTTTAAAGCGGTCTACCATTGCTTTGACCCCATCCTGTGGGCCCTGAAGGGCTTCAAGCCCGCCGTACTGGACAAAGGTAGTGGCACTGCTTACTGAATGTGACTGGATCTTCTGCAGAAGCTTGAAGATCTCAGGAGGAGCGGTAAGGTATCCAAGCCTCCAGCCGGTCATTGCATATGCCTTGGAAAAGCCATTAACAGTAACGGTTCTCTCCTGCATGCCGTCGAAACTGCCAATACTGATATGTTCCCGGTCATAGATGATTTTCTCATAGATCTCGTCCGAGACTACCAGAAGGTCGTGGTCAATTGCAAGATCAGCAATGCACTGCAGGGTCTTTTTCCCAAATACGCCTCCTGTTGGATTCCCCGGAGTGTTTACAACAATAAGCTTTGTCTTGCTGTTAATGTACTCGGCGAAATTGTCAGGCAGGAAGCCTTTCTCAGGAACCGTAGGAACCCATACGGTATCTGCCCCTGCAAAACGGATGCAGGCATCATAAGTTACCCAGGCAGGATCAAAGAGAAGTGCCTGATCACCGTCGTCGAGGGCAGCCATCATAATTTCGAAAATCCCCTGCTTTGCACCCGGAGTGACCAGCACATCTTTTTCGGTCACATCCAGGCGATTTTCGGTCCTCATTTTTTCGGCAATGGCTGCTCTCAGCTCCGGAATTCCGGCCGAGGGGGCATAGTGAGTCTTTCCCTCATACATAGCCTTTGCCGCTGCATCGCAGATATTTTTCGGGGTATCGAAATCAGGTTCGCCAAGGCTAAAGTTGATAACATCTGTACCCTCTTTAATCATTCTGGTTGCAATATTGGAGATCCTGATCGTTGCGGATTCTTCTACACGCTTAAGCCTTGCGGATGACATAGGGATGGTCCTGGTTTATTGCATTTTGCTAGCCTATTGAGGCAATTTCACAGCCGCCTCACCAGCTTTACTGCAGCTTCTACTGCTCTTTTGGCATAGTCAACACGTTCATGAGCAGCCATCCGGCTCATACCCGGACCCGGAATTCCAAGCGTTACCGGCTTGTTGAACTCAAGGGAAAGATCCATAATCTTTCTTGCGGCATGCTGCATAACAACCTGGTCATGGTCGGTCTCGCCTTCGATTACCGACCCTATGGTAACAACTGCATCAATATCTTCCCTCTGGCAGAGCTTTTTGATTGCAAGAGGCATATCAAAGACCCCGGGCACGAGAATAGTCTCTTTAACTGTTGCCCCCAGGAACTCTGCATGCTCTCTTCCAAGCAGCTCCATCTGATAGGTAAGATCCCTGTTAAATTCAGCTACAACAAATCCTAGGCTGATAGTCATCGAATAAGGTCTCCAGTCTTGTTTTTAATTTAAAGTTATTAAAGTCGCTTCACATTCTCAATGGGCCTGCATCCTCAAAACCCTGCCTCTGACCAGTACCGGCTTCCTTCACAAGTTTCTCAGGCTTGAAGAGCAGCTTTATCACGTTTAAGGCATGTTCCCGGGTCCGCCTGTCCATGAGAAAAGCGAGTTCTTTCTCGTCTTTTCCTTCATCCTCATGGACAAAGACCTCGATAATATGGGTATTGGTCATGAGCTGGGCCATAATCAGACCCTGAGAAGCTTCATGAGCGCACATTTTGTCTTTTTCCTTACCGCCTGGCATACCAAGAGCCATTACGATATCACAGCCCTCTTCTTCAATTAGCTTTTTGGCTGCTACCGGAAGGTCCTTTATGCCGGGTACGGTTACCCTTTTAATCTGTACGGATACGTTTTTCTGTATCTCGTCGATTGCTGCACGCCCCATATTATAGCGTGCAAACGTTGTATCTGCAATTCCTATTATAGGCATGTAAATCCGATCGGAATTTAATTATGTATTATTTTTAAAGTTTCAACTCACTTTTGTTTCTCATTTATTAATGGAATTTGTGTAAACTTTATAATTTGAATCACTCAACCCGGAAATAATTCAGGGTTATATTTTACATAGATGCATTGTGCCAGGAAAGCTGCGCAACATTTCATACCTGATCATTTCGACAACAATCGACACGTTTATTAGAGAATTTCTGACATGTTAAATACGGAATCAACTTAAGGATTCAGGTTTAAATGAATCCTAGTATATAATTCATGTGCTTTCCACGCCCGGTCACAAATTCCTGCACTCAGGAAAAAGGGCTTAATTCACTGGCCCTGGAGGAGCTTCATCACGTCGTGTTTTGTTACAACGCCCACGACTGTACCTTTTTCTACAACAAGTACAGCAGGATTTCCTTCGAGTATATGAGAAACTACTGAGATTGATATTCCGGGAGATACTGTCGGGAATGATTCCCCCATTATCCCTGAGACTTTCAACTGAGAGATAGATTTTTTCTTGCTCTCGCCCATCAGTCTTACAATCATATCCTCCGAAACACTTCCAACCGGGACACCCTTATCAAGCACGGGAATCTGTGAAAAACCATGAACATGCATGAGGTTTACCACCTCTTCGACTGAATCTTCAGGAGAAACATGCAGAACAGGAGAATGCATCAGGTCCCTTATGATAATCTGCCTTTCCTTTTCAGCTTCCTCAAAAGCATCAAGGATTTTCCTGACAGTTGAGAGCCTCGGATCTACATCTCCCGATTCTATGCGGGCTATCAGCGGCTGGCTCACACCTGCTCTTTTAGCCAGATCGCTCTGGGTAAGCCCGAGTTCATTTCTTCTTTTTTTAAGATCTTCGGGTGTTGGAAGCTGCATATATATTACCGATAGTAATTATGATATTTAATGCCATTGGTTAACATAATTGGGAAAGTTTATATATAAATGACTTTCGGAGCCGCTTAATTTGATTCCATAATTGTCCTTTAAAATAGGTTGTCAATAAGTAATTATATTTAAAAATAATCGCTTTTTAAGAGATACAGTGAAATGACAGTAATAAAAAATTAGATTTCAATAGATAAAAAAGAACATGATAGTTAAAAAAAGGAGAATAGATGATAAAAATAAGGAGCTGAAAAATAAATAGGAACTTTAAGGGCAAAAAAAAGTCAAATGAGATTAGAGAAATTAATAGATTAAAGACAGTAGGGAAGAAATAGAAAAATAGAAAAAATAGAAAAAAACCGGGTCCTTCTAACGGTTTTTCATCTGATTCTCAGATATAGTAAGGGCTCTCTATTTCTTTGGACTTCCTTTTTCTCAATTCGCCTCTGATTGCCTCGTAGTATTTCATGGTATCCGGGGTAACTGAAGGACCTGTTTCCTCAATCGCCTTCAAGAAGTGCTGCTGATTAACGCTTTTTGCGTGGATGTCTTCCCGAAGCGCAAACCTACCTGCTTTTTTGCACACAGCTGCTATATCGGCACCTGTGTACTGGTCGGTAAGAGATACGAGTTTTTCGATGTCCACATCTTTTCCGAGGGCCATCTTCCTTGTGTGCACCTTGAAAATTTCCCTCCGTGCTCCCTCATCCGGAACAGGCACCAGAATGAGTTCGTCAAAGCGTCCTGGCCGGATAAGGGCAGGGTCAATGATATCAGGGCGGTTGGTGGCGCCCAGCACCACGACATTCCGAAGTTCTTCGAGTCCGTCCATTTCGGAAAGGAGCTGGTTTAAGATCCTGGCTGTCACATGGGGCTCTCCTGCGGAAATCCCGCGTACAGGTGCGAGGGAATCCAGTTCGTCCAGAAAGATTATGGCAGGAGCAACCTGCCGTGCACGCATGAAAACTTCCGCAATCCGCTTTTCAGATTCTCCATACCACTTGGAGAGCAGGTCGCTTCCTTTGGCTGTGATGAAGTTGGCGTCGGACTCATGTGCAATGGCTTTTGCAATAAGGGTCTTTCCAGTACCCGGAGGCCCATAGAGTAGCACGCCTTTTGGAGCTTCTACACCTATGTCCCTGTAAGATTCCGGGTTTTTAAGCGGCCATTCTATGGCTTCTTTAAGGAGTGATTTTACATTTTCCAGACCCCCCACATCATCCCAGCTCACATTGGGAACCTCTATAAGGATTTCTCTTATGGCAGAGGGCTGGACATCTTTCATGGCTTCTTCAAAGTCCTTTCTTGTGACCTGAAGGGAATCCAGAATTTCTGTCGGGATCTGGGGCTCTTTCAGATTGATTTTCGGGAGAATTGCCCTGAGGGCGCTCATGGCAGCTTCCCGGCAGAGAGCAGCAATGTCAGCTCCCACAAATCCGTAGGTGACCTGGGCAAGATCCCTGAGGTTCACGTCCTCAGCAAGAGGCATACCCCTGGTATGGATCTGAAAAATCTCGAGCCTGCCCTCAGTGTCCGGGACCCGGAGTTCAATTTCCCTGTCAAACCTGCCTGGGCGTCGCAGCGCCAGGTCCAGGGCTTCGGGTCGGTTGGTGGCTCCGATCACGATCACGTTTTTGCGGCTTTTGAGCCCGTCCATAAGGGAAAGAAGCTGGGCTACCACCCTTCTTTCGACTTCTCCGGTGACTTCAGCCCTTTTAGGGGCAATGGAGTCAATCTCGTCCAGAAAAATGATTGCAGGAGCGTTCTTTTCAGCCTCTTCGAAGATGTCACGGATAGCTTTTTCGGATTCCCCATAGTATTTGGACATGATTTCCGGGCCGTTTATGCAAATAAAATAAGCATCAGACTCGTTTGCAACCGCTTTTGCAAGCATGGTCTTGCCCGTCCCGGGCGGACCGTGGAGCAGCACACCCTTGGGGGCATCGATCCCCAGACGGTCAAAGAGCTCCGGATGTTTCAGGGGAAGTTCTATCATTTCCCTTACCTTGCCAATGGCATCCTTAATCCCACCAAGGTCTTCGTACATTACAGTAGGAACGGTCTGTTCAGGAGGGATTTCCACGGCTTCGGGAAGGAGTTCTATCTCGGTCATATCCGTGATCTTTACAATCCCGGAAGGGGAGGTAGAAACCACCTGAAGCTTTATTTCCCCAAGCCCAAAGGAAGGCCCAAAACCCTGCCCAAAAAAGTCCTGGAAAAAGTCCTCAAACATGAGCCCCTTGCTGAACATGTCCCTGTCACTGGACCTCCTTAAGCTGGTGGTGGAAATAAAATCCCCTTTTAAAACCGTGCGGTTCATGAATACGGCTTTGAGAGTCTCACTCGGAGCATAGATCTGCATACCCTTGGTCACGGGAGCTAGAGTCACATGCTTTGCTTCTTTCCATTCAGCTTTCCGGATTTCCACATACTCGCCTATACTGGTCTTTGCATTCGTGCGGATAAGCCCGTCCATTCGGATAATGTCAAGCCCTTCATCAGTGGGATAAGGACGACCTATTAGGGCAGACGTTGACTTTCCACCTTTGATCTCCACAACGTCAAAGGGCTTGAGGCCAAGTATCTCCCTGAAACTTTCGTCGATTCGTACAATCCCTTTTCCAACATCCCTCTGGTCAGCTTCCGCAACCTTGAGTTTTATGATAGATTTATCCCCCTCAGTCAAATTATTCCCTCCATCAGTAAAATGTCCCCCTAATCTAAAGGACGCATTTAAAAAAGCAATAAAAACAATAAACGCTTTTCAGCCAGTTATGTCATCAACTATTTGCCTTATTTGCCTCCTGTAAAGCTGTATAAATTGGCAGGAATAGAGTCATCTTTGGTTAGTATGCAGATTACATATCATGTGTAAGATATGTATCATGTATATGACTATCATATTTGTATAAAGCCCCTTCTCCTCTTTCTTTAATATAACTTTTAGTCTAAACCTGCCCCTATCTTCTCTATAGAGAACTATAGAGAAAACTCCAGCAATTATATTGCGGTTAATCTTTGTTACCCCACTCCCAATACCAGGCTCTTAAGAACACCGCAGGCACTCAACGAAAGGAAAAAATATTCAATAGACAGGCAATTTTTTCGGTATGCAGTTCAAAAAAATGCCGTTATCGCCACTGTATATATGTTTCCAAAAGCCGTTATTTATATGGAAGGGGACGAATGTTCAGAAAGAGTATTACTGAATCAAATTACTTCACTAAACCTTATCCTGATTTACTACTTGAAAGGGCTGAAGATGAAAAAATAGAATAGATGGCGGATAAAAGAAAGGATTAAAAAAGAATGAGATTAAATAATAAAAAAATGTAATAGTAAGAAAAAAGAAACTTAAAGTTTAAGTTCCTTAGCCATTTCCTGAAAAACTTTTCCTTTATCGGTTGTGATGAAAACACCGTTCTCGTGTCTGATAAGCTCTTTTTCTTTTAACATTTCCAGATACTTCTGAGCAATATTAAAGTTGAGATTTACTTCGTAAACGATATGGGTTTTCTTTGCCCCATTCATCGCCACCCTCAAAATATCCACTGCTATATCTGTCCTGCTTCTTCTCTTCAATACTAACTCCTCCCCCACTGATATGAATGATCTTTGTAAAGATAAACGCTTTCAAAATATATTAAAGCGTATCTTTTTGTAGGTAACAAAGATTCTAAGTCTTTATCGTTCTCCTTTCTATATAACAATATCAGTATAATATAAAGTGCGAAGTTTAAAAGGAAATTTTGACCTGCAAAAGAGAAAACTGAGCCTCAAAAAGAAGTAAATCTGCTCTCAATCTGCCAAGCTCAAAATCAGAATGTTATTGTTAGAAGGAATTAGTATTGATTCCGGACAGAGCTCCATTTTAATCGATGTTAAAAGTTAAGATTTATACTCAAAAAGATGCTTAAGCATAAAAAGAAAGTACTGAATGCCAGAGTATTTTTAAAAAATCAGAAAAAAGCTTAAAGAAGAGTGGGCCCGCTGAGATTCGAACTCAGGATCCCCGCCGTGTAAAGGCGATGTCATAACCGACTAGACCACGAGCCCAGTTTGCAATTAGTAACATTTTTGTGCTTGCTTACAAGCAGTTGCTTGAAATGTAAATCCAACATGTCACTAGTTATATATATGTCTTTTGTTCGGAGCAGATTTCAGAAATCATCAACAATTAGAAATCATTATATACCCCATAATTTTCACGCACCATTTTAATAAAAGGTTTTTAAGGAATAAGACAAAAGTAGAAAAATTACAAGAGTATTACTGTAGTGTGAAAAGTCCTTCTTTTGCAGAAAAACTCTGATTATTTTTAGATACAGCCATAATACAAGCAAAATATATTTATATGAGATTAGCATGATGTATACATGTGAGCGGGTCTCTCTTTTGTAAGATAACCCCAACCCCCCAACACCCCCAATTCATACTCCCCAGCCCGCTCATACTAACTCTTATACGAACTTTTCTGTAACCTGTTTACCTTTACAATTCCGGTTGCTGCCAGCTAATTTGTTCTCAAGCCAGTTTACAGCTTACTCAGATGTGTCGAAGTGACACGGGGTAATACTGAATCAAATGCCGGATACGATCCTTGAATAAAGACAATAAATAGACTGTGCCTGAATAGACTGTGCCATCAATTCGTCAGTAAATTCTATCAGGATATACCAAAGAGAACTAAGATTAATATCATCATTTCTTAACTATGTTTCTTTCAGTGTGATTAAAAGTTCTGATCTACTCAGCAGGACGGTACATATTCCAAAAAACGCCATTAAATGAGACTGTATTAGAAAATAAAAACTATAAGACTGTAAATATAAATTATGTGGAATATAATGGAAAGCTATTTATAGGATGCAATGATTACTCATGCTAAGTGAGCGGGTCTCTTTTCCATAGTATAACCCCAAACCCATATCCCCCAACTATTCCCCCCAACTATTCCCCAAACTCCCCAAGCCCGCTCACAACTTTTCTAATGAGCTTTTTCTCAACTCAGTTTTACAAGATCCAGTTTTATCCCCACCAGTTACTAACATTAACCAGTTTTTTCTTAACTTGAATTGTTCAGGTATCACTCGCCCTTATCTTATCCCATCACAGCAAGCCCAAACTGTAAAAAATACTTTAACTTTATGAAGTAAAATAAAGAATTATCCCTCCCGGAAATCTTAAGAAGGATCTGTAAGAAGAGAATAGAAAGACAGGAAATCGATAAAAGATTCATGTCAGAAAAATAAAAGACTAATCAGACAAAATAAGATAGAAAGAGACATGTGCTAAATATATTAAAAAAGTATTTATAACTGAAGTTACATAGTAATATTTGTGAGCGGATTCCAGTCCAAACTTCCCAAACACACCAGCAACTTCTTCTTTCATAAAAAATCAACCCCGTCGTTCCGCTCACACATAAAATCATCTTCTACATAACTCGTATTTTTTTACACAGCAGTAAGTTATTCATAATATCCAGATGCTTACTCTAAAAACCTCAGAAGCTTACCCCTACAGTCAAAAAAACTAAAAAAGAAGAAATAGTCTATTCTCCAATCAAAAAAGGAAAAGAGAGTTATTAGCGTTTAAGAAAAATTAAAAGTCGAAAAGTGTTTTCTGGTTCTTAGGTTCGACTTTTTTAGGAACATCTCCTGAATTATCCTGAAGAGCTGCGGCAGACAAACCTTTATCAAATATCCCTTTTTTTGAAGGCTCTTTATTATCCAGTTCTTTCTTTTTTGACGATACAAGAGAGGCTTTCTTTCCTGCGGCTTCAGAGAGAGGTTTTTCTTCAGATAGGAGCTCAGTAAAAGAGAAGAAATTACTCTTTGCAGGTTCAGGATTTACTTCAGGTCTCTTCCCTGAGGGACCTTTCCTCTCATGAAGATCTTTCAGTGCGTCAAATCCCATGCCAGGGGTTTTTTGCTTTCTCTCCGAAGGTTGAGGTTCAGGAGTTTCGGGCTTTCCAACAGGATCTTCCGGTTCGTTCTCTGGAATAATAACAGGACTGTGGAGAGTTGTCTGTTTATCATCTATTTCAGGAACATGAACCTTAAAAAAATCCTGTTCTTCGGCTTTATCCTTTTTCTTCTCCAGAAGTTTCTGCGCATCATCGTAAATTTTCTGGAGTTTTTTACTCGCTTTTGCACTTCCTGAAAGGTACATCAACTCCTCAAGCTCAAGCCCGAGATTTGCGGTAACTTCAACAGCAGACGCTTCGTCCTTCAACATTAGAGCGTAAAAACCCGAAAGGTTATTTCTTGAGTAGTGCATCGATTCAAAGCTGTGTTCCCCTATCTTTGAAGCAATATTATCCCGCATGTCCCTCCTGGAACGTGTCTGCCCGAGTCTTCTCCAGAGTGAAGGCTGCTGATATTTAATAAAGCCATGATACGGCCTTGTCTTTGAAATGGCAACCCCGCAGACCATGAGCATGCTGGCATACCTCCACATTCTGTAGTTCTGGCGCTTCTTTACACGCCCGAGATAAAGGTCAGCCTTTGAGAGATATTCAAAACCCGTCCTTATATCTTCGAGGTCGCCGTCTTTCCGCGCATACTGGATAGGCAGGTTTTCATCAATCCAGTGAACAAGATCTTCAGGACTTTCATCCAGCCCGTATGCTGATTCAAGAGCCTTTTTACAGTCAGTGCCTTTAAAAATCTTCTGCATAGCTTTAAAGATATTCTCTTTAACATCCCTGCCTGAAGTGCTTATATCCTCAACATCCAGAGCGACCTTCCCGCTCGCGGCAGCCTGAAGGTCATTCATAGCGCTTCTGAAATCTCCTCCCGCATTTTCTGCAATCTGCAGAATAACTTCCTGGCTGCAAGAAATCCCCTCGGCTTCGCAGACCTTTTTCAAAGCAGGAACCATAGAACGGCTCTGCACTGACCCAAACTTAATTTCCAGACAAATATTCCTGACTGTCGGTGTTAACCCATATATGTCATTTGCAATAAGAATTATCGGCTGAAGTGTGGATTTTATGATCCCGGCAATGGCTCTCATCCCACCCCTGTCCGCAGTCCCGTGGAGATTATCTGCCTCATCAAGGATAATAAGCCGCTTGCCCCCAAAAAGAGTGTTCATTGACGCTGCAGATCCTGCAACTTTCTCAATAACACCTGCAGTCCTCTGGTCGCTTGCATTGAGCTCAATTACTTCCCAGTCCATATCCCTTGCCAGCGCGTGAGCACTTGAAGTCTTCCCTATCCCTGCAGGTCCATAAAGAACCACAGCCCTCTTCTCAGGAATCCCGGACTGCCATTCCTCAGCCCATGCCCTCAAATCCTGCACTGCCTTCTTGTTCCCCACGACATCTCCAAGGGTCCGGGGCCGGTATTTTTCAGCCCATTCAATTGACGATATCATCTTAAACCATAACAATAAAAAAAGAACTCATTATTAACTTTATATGTTTTAATTTTTTTAATATGTTCGCAGCACTTAATTTTCCAGCACCCAGCCTATTCTGAATAAAATCATAACTTATAATTCAGTCCTCCGACGTAAATGACGTTAATTAACTAAAAAGTAGTCCTCTTGAGGGAGCAAGGCGACCGAAAAGGACACCGCCCTCCCGAGGCGGAACTCGGGAGGGGCAAAATTAATTAATGTGTGTGTTTGTTTTTCTTAGAACTACTTCAAATCTTAAATAAAAGTTTTGATAGATATGGAAAAGAACGGCATGTATGCCCTCCTTGAGGCTATCGAAGCACGAGCCCGGGCAAACAGAGCAAGAGTGGCTATGGGAATAAGAGACCCAAATCCCAAAACTCTTGAGAGTGCATGGAAAGCTCAGGAACTTGGGTATGCACAGGTAGTCCTTGTAGGAAGTAAAAAAGAAATAGATAAAATAGGGACCGAGCTTGAGGTTATAGATACCGGGGACCCCGAAAAAACCCTTTCAGAGCTCCTTGTTTCAAGAGAAGTGGATGCAGTTATAAGAGGCACTGCTAAAGCATCCGGAACTCTTTCAAACCTGAAAGAAGCCCTTGGCATGAAAAGAATTTGCAGGCTTGCCCTTCTCCTGACAGCAGATGGAACACCTTTTTTCCTCGCCCCTGTAGGAATAGATGAAGGAAACACGATTTCAGACAAGCTTCGTATGATAACCCTTGGTGCAGAACACATAAGGAGACTGGGGGTTGAGCCTGCCGTAGGAGTGCTTTCCGGAGGCAGGATGGGAGATATCGGAAGAGACAGGCGTGTGGACAGGACGCTTGCAGATGGGGAGTTCGTAGCAGGAAGGGCTCAGGAACTCGGGATTAAAACCAAACATTATACAATTCTTATTGAAGATGCAATAAAGGAATCAAACTTTATCGTTGCCCCTGACGGAATTTCAGGCAACCTTATTTTCCGGACCGTTGCCTTCCTTGGCGGAGGCGATGGGCTCGGAGCGCCAGTACTGATGGATGATTATGTGTTCGTGGACACATCAAGAGTAGGCGGGCATTTTACGAAAGCCATCATGCTTGCAAGTGCACTATCATATCTGAACAAAGAAAGAAAAAAGGTGATTCATTGAAGCTTATTGCAGAAAACTGGCCCCCTGTAAAAGGAGACTATGTTACAGGAAACCCTGATTCAAGAATTGCAGTAGTAACCCTTGCAAGTCACCTTGATGCCTGCCCTGAGGCTGCTATCTGGGGCAGTTCAAAAACCGAAAACCTCGGAGTTGAAAAGATAATAGTAAATGTCATTTCGAACTCCAATATCAGGTACGTGCTGGTCTGCGGAACCGAGTCAAGGGGACATCTTGCAGGGCATTCCCTGCTCGCAATCCATGCAAACGGAATTGATGAACAGGGAAGAATTAAAGGTTCACATGGCGCAATTCCCTTTATAGAAAACATATCCAGGACTGCAGTCGAACGCTTCCAGCAGCAGGTTACACTCCTCAACAGAATTGGGCTGAACGACCCGGAAAAGATCCGAAAGCTTGTTGAAGAATATAAGGAAAAAGGGGAAGCATACCCTGAAGAGCCCATGGTCGTCTGTGCTCCGAAAAAAAGACAGCCTTCTTTTGCAGTTCCCACTTCAGGAGACATAATTATTTCAGAAGAATTCGTAATGGATTCAAAAGCAGGAATCATCTGCCTGGCAGAAAACCTCTGATTCTATGATTTTTTGAACCGAAATAAGTTTTTATTTTGATAAATGTGGATTTCAAGGGTGTAGAGATGTTTAAGTTCCAGAAAGAACAGGAAATTGCCAATATTGCAGGAGTAAAAGTAGGCGGACAACCTGGAGAACTCCCTACCGTACTTGCAGGGACCATTTTTTATAGCAAACATGAGATAGTCGAAAATGCCGCAAAAGGCCTTTTTGACAGGGCTGCTGCCGAAAAGCTCGTAAATCTGCAGGAATCGGGTTCTGATACTACCGGAAATCCTCATATGGTCCATATCTTCGGCACAACCGCTGAGAGTATCACACACTATATTGATTTTATTGCAGATGTTTCCGATTCTCCTTTTCTGATAGATTCTCCCGAAGGAGCTGTACGTTCTCATGCAGCCAGATACGTAAGCGAAATAGGGCTTGCAGACAGGGCAGTGTATAACTCCATAAACATGAGCATAAACGCATCAGAAATAGAAGCCCTTGAACAGTCCGATATTGACAGTTCGATTATTCTGGGCTTCAATGCCAAGGACTCTACCCTTCAGGGAAGGATGGAACTGCTCGAGACAGGAGCAGGTCTGCTAGAAGAAGGTCTCCTATCAATTGCAGAGAGGTGCGGTATAGTAAACAAGCTTATTGACCCGAGCATCACACCTATGGGAAACGGAGCCGGGATAGCCCTCAGAATGACAATTACCGCAAAAGCAAAATGGGGCTACCCTACAGGTTCCGGAATACATAATGCTCCCTCAGCCTGGAACTGGCTGAACCGGCAGAAAGAAAAAGATCCTGTCATGTATAAGATCTGCGACGTAGGCTCTACATGCCTCCAGCAGGCCGCAGCCGGAGACTTCATCCTTTACGGCCCCATAGAATACGCAGAATATATTTTCCCCATGGCTGCAATGAGCGACATAATGATTGCCGAAGCCGTGGCGGATCTCGATATAGAGCCTGCAAACAGGCACCCTATTAACCTGCTGGTTTAATTTGCTTGAATAAAGAGATATAAGTAGTTGTAGATACCAGAAGAAAAAGAGGATTGTGGAAGTTATATTAACTTCGCATTCTCTGATTTAATAATTCATTGCTTCTATTCTCTTAATTAAGTTAGAAATATTAAACTTTGGACTGTATGGCAGAACGCTTACAAGCTCGCCAAACCGGGAGATGTACATATCTAAGCCATGCGAGGTGTTAACTTTTCTAACTGTATATCCATTTTCAAATATCATTTTAGACCTCCAACCAGTAATATGGCGGTTGAAATATATAAAAATTTTTTCAAGGATCAATCATTACATATAATATTTATGAATGCTGAGAAATAATTAGAAAACATGATGTATAAAAGACAAACGTATTTAGAGAATAGCAATGACTTTACGCAGATTTATAATATAACTTATTGTTTTTTTACATTAAGTTTGAGGAACTATTGGCTGTCTGCTTCTGACCGGCTTACTTAAATGTTCCAGATCTCCTCAATCGAATGCAGAAAGTTCCCTTCCACCTGCACATTTGATACAGACGCCTATTCTATGGCTCATGCACTGGCCGCATACAAGCCTCCCGCATAAATGGCAGGTATGAAGCTTAGACGGCCGCCCGCAGATTGAACACAACCCCTCTACTTCCAGAACTTCCTTCCCCCTGAATTTCGTAGTGAATTCTCAATAAAGAATGGTTTTGCACGAATGGCTCTGAATAAAAAGGCAAATAAAAGATCGTTCTGAGGCGCTATAAACGTTTCCAGAAAAAGAACAGCGGAGGAGAAACCCGCTGAAAAATAAAGTTTAAGACATTTTCAGTCCACTATTCCGCCAGTGTTTGCGGAATGGACGGCGCGCTGATATCTGGCAAGGTAACCTGTGATTTCCGTTTTACGGGGAACAAAGGCAGCTTTGCGCTTCTCGAGTTCCTCTTCAGAGATTTTCAGGTTCAGGATTCTTTCAGGAATATTGATTTCTATAAGGTCTCCATCTTTTACAAGACCAATCGGGCCTCCTTCACTGGCTTCGGGAGAGACATGCCCTATACATGGACCGCGGGTTCCTCCGGAAAAGCGCCCGTCAGTTATCAGAGCCACGGACTCGAGCAGGCCCATTCCTCCGATTGCGGCTGTTGCTGCAAGCATTTCGCGCATTCCTGGACCTCCTTTGGGACCTTCATAGCGGATAATAATAACATCACCGGGCTTAATATCACCTGCAAGAATGCTTTTCATGGCATCCTCCTCACAATCATAAACTCTTGCAGGACCTGTGTGGACGCGCATCTTCGGGTCAACCGCAGCCTGTTTGACAACCGATCCATCCGGAGCAAGGCTGCCTTTGAGGACTGCGATCCCACCTTCGGCATGGACTGGCTTTTCAAGGGTTGCAATGATCTCTTTGTTCAGCTTCGGGTTAACGATTTCAAACTCTTTCAGGTTTTCTTCGATAGTTTTGCCGTTGACTGTAAGCTGGTCAAGGTGAAGTTTTGATGCCAGCCTCTGCATGACTGCTTCGACTCCGCCTGCCCTGTCAAAGTGAAGCATGAAATTCGGACCGCCGGGCCGGAGAGAGATCAGATGCGGAGTTGTCCTGCTCAGTTTGTCAAAGGTTTCAAGAGGCAGCTCAATCCCGAACTCATGGGCAAGGGCAGGAAGGTGCAGAGTGGTATTTGTACTTCCTCCGACTGCCATATCGACCATTATGGCGTTTTCAAAGGACCTGTAAGTGACAATCTTCCGCGGAGTTATATTCTGCTTTACAAGCTCCACAATTCGTTCTCCGGACTCTTTAGCAATACGCATCTTTTTTGCGTCAACAGCATGGGCAGTTGCACAGCCGGGAAGGCTCAATCCGAGGGCTTCGGTCATGCATGCCATTGTATTTGCAGTAAACATGCCGGCACAGGAACCTGCTCCTGCACAGGAAAGGTTTTCCAGCCTTCTGAGCTCGGCTTCGGAAAGTTTGCCTGCCTTATAGGCACCGACACCTTCAAAGACAGAAATAAGGTCGGTATATTTGTCGTCCACGTATCCAGGAAGCATTGGCCCTCCGGTCACAACAATAGCAGGTATATCAAGCCTGCCTGCTGCCATAAGGTGCCCGGGGACGATCTTATCGCATGTGGGGATAAGAACCATACCGTCAAACTGGTGGGCTTTAACCATGATTTCTATTGTGTCCTCTATAACTTCCCTGCTCGGGAGAGAATATTTCATACCCTCATGCCCCATTGCAATCCCATCGCAAACCGCTATAGTATGGAACTCAAAAGGAACTCCCCCAGCGTTCCTGATCCCTGCCTTTACAGCTTCAGCGAGCTTATTCAGGTGGGTATGACCAGGAACGATATCATTCCAGGAATTGACAACCGCGATGAACGGCCTCTTCATTTCCGCATCCGTAACTCCTGTTGCTTTCAGAAGGGAACGGTTAGCGGCACGTTCAGGCCCCTCTTTGATGATGGCGCTTCTCATTGTAAATCTCCTAGATCTTCTTTTTTAATTTTTACATTGAAAACTATGAATTCAATCCGTTATAATGTGTAGATAGGAAAAAAAACTTCATAGTATAAACAGGTTGGGGAAGAAAAACTGTAAAAACGCTAAAGAAAAATATGAAAAAAGTAAACTGAAGAAAAAAGTAAAACATTGAATAAAAAAGGAAATCGGAAAAAAGAAAGTTGAAGAGAATATTAATAAAAGACTTTGTAAAGTGCTTCTGAATAGAATAATGCTTTATATTAACAATAGAAGGACAAAATCCGGACAAAAAATCCCAAATTAAGTCTCAAAATTGACATTAGCTGTCACAAAAAGGAAATTTAATATAATAGTATCCAAATATTTATATAGCCAGTCATGGATCTTGGTTTTAGCATAGTGAACGGGCCTGCCCGAGACTACACATCTACAAGATCACACCCAACCACCACACCACAACATCTAACCACAAAAGGGTAGTATCCGTTCACCAGATTTATTCATTTACTGCTTTTTTATTTCCCTGATTTTTAAGGCATTATTTTAAGGCATCAGATACATTCAGGGTTCTTTTCCACAAATTCTTAATTTCGAATTTTACACTTCCGGCACTTTAGTCAGGAAAAACAGGAGGTGAAACTTTCATAAAACCATCATTTGATTATATCATTCAAAGAGAAAGACAGCTCTGTTTTATCCTGTTTTAGAAATAAACTTAGACAGAAATGATAAATAGCGTATCTTAAAGTCCAGGAGAAATGTAAGAAAGCTGATAGACAAAATAGTTTTAAAGCAAAGGAAAAGCAGCAGGTTTTCCCTCAAAACCTTACTGCAGATCCTTTATGGAGGTTTTATGTGTTTGGACTTTTTTCACTCTATCCTGTTTAGACTTTAGCCATTTTTTAGATTTTTTGCCATTTATTTTTGCCATTTTTTGTATTCCGTATTCGCGATTTTTCACTGTGCATATTTCCTGAAACCCGCTTTGCTTCATGTTTGGTCGGTTAGTATCCAGGTTGGGTACTGATATTCTTCATATGGGTTCTTGAAGGGGTTCATGATAGATTGTGCGGTTGCACAGTTTTTCCAGTCTGTTGTTTTTGGTGGTATGGTAATGGAATTCTTCCGACTGGCAGATCCGTATCACATATAAGGAATACGGAATCTTATTACCTCTTTTATAATATAAATAGTTTTTCCAGAAGATTTCAAAAAAGAATACAGCAAGTAAAGACAGCATGAGGAGAGCCAGAGGATTGGAACATAAATATTTTTCGTATCCACAGAACAGAGGTATGGAAAAAGAGATTCCAGACCAATAAAACTGATATTTGATAAAAGCACAATTATATAAACGGCAGGGAAAAAATGAACGGTAAGCATGCAGAAAATAGAGAAGAACTGAACACTTATCCCAAAGTAGCAGATGCGGGAGGTGAGAGGGGAAAAGCTCTCCACGCAGCCCTGGAAAAGGAAGAAGCCCTGAAAACTATAATCAACCATAGTCAGGTAGTGGTATTTCTCTGGAAAAACGAAGAAAAATGGCCTGCAGAATTTGTTTCCGAAAACGTGGTAAATTTTGGCTATACGGTAGAGGATTTTATCTCAGGCAGGGTGCTGTACGGAGACATTATACACCCTGAGGACCTCAATAAAGTTGAAGAAGGGCTCAATAAAAGAATCCAAACAGGAGCTCCGGACTTCAATATGGAATACAGGATTTTTTCTAAAGCCGGAAAGATACGCTGGGTAAACGAAAGGACCTTCATTCAGAGAGATCCGGAAGGAAAGGTAACCCACTTTCAGGGTGTGGTACTCGATATTACCGAGAAGAAGAGAAGTGAAGAAAAACTGGAAAAAGCCCTCAAAATGCAGAAAGTGCTGACTGCAGTAATCAACAACAGCCCGGCTGTCGTCTTCCTGTGGAAGAATGAAAAATACTGGCCTGCAACTTTTGTCTCAGAAAACGTAGTACAATTTGGGTATACAGCTGACGATTTTATATCACAGGAAGTTCTGTACGGAAAGATAATACATCCCGATGACCTGAAAAGGGTAGAAGAAGAACTCGAGAGAAATATTCAAAAAGGAGATGTAAGCTTCAATTCGGAATACAGGATTTTTACAAAAGCCGGAGACCTGCGATGGGTAAATGAAAGAACTTTTATCCAGAGGGAAGAAGATGGAAATGTGACCTGTTTTCAGGGAATAGTGCTTGATATAACCTCCAGGAAAAAAATCGAAGAAGCCCTGAGAAAATCCCTTGAAATGCAGAACTTGCTGAAAACTATAATCAACAAAAGTTCAGCAGTAGCTTTTCTCTGGAAAAATACGGAAAACTGGCCTGTAGAATTCGTTTCGGAAAATGTAACTCAGCTCGGATACACTGTTGAAGATTTCATGTCGGGAAGAATCCTTTATGGAGATATAGTTCATAAAGAAGACATCAATTCGGTCCATGAAAACCTTGCACGCTCTATTAGAGAGGGGTACGACTCCTTTGAGATGGAGTACCGAATCCTCACAGGAGATGGCAATGTTCGCTGGGTTGAAGAGAGGACATACATTCAGCGGGACAATGAAGGCAATGCTACTTACTTCCAGGGAATAATAGTTGATATAACCGAAAGAAAAGAAGCACAGGAAATGCTCGAAATCCAGAGGGAGCTCGGGATAGCCCTGAGCACCACATGGAACCTCCAGACTATGCTTAATCTTGTCCTTGATGCCTGCCTTAAGGTAAAAGGAATAGACTCCGGAGGCATATACCTCAAAGACGAACTTCTTGACCAGATCAACCTCGTGGCGCACAGAGGGCTTTCTTCCGAATTTGTGAAAAAAATTTATACATACAGGGCAGACTCTCCGGAAGCAAAGCAGGTCTGGACTGAGAAGCCAGTATATAGACTGAGTTTTTTTTCGGAAGATATGGCAGATCTGCTAATGAAAGAAAAGATCACTGCAGTTGCAGTGATTCCTATGAAACACAGGGGAGAGGTGATAGGCAGCCTTAATTTTGCTTCCCATACCCTGGACAGAATTCCGCAGAATGTCCGCAATTTTCTTGAAAGCATTGCTCTTCAGGTAGTAAACTATATAGCCCCTATCCGAATAGAGGCAGACTTTATATGAAGACAGGACTCTAAAACTTGAACTTTTTCGGATACGAAACCCTTATTTAAAACAAATTTTATAAATAATGTTGAATTGGGGAGCGAGAAAACCAGGGTTATGCCTTCTAACTCTGAGTTTTAGATACGCAAGTGCCGGTTTTTGCTCTCGTTGTCCGGACTGCCTTGATATCAGATTCATCATATCGCTGGAGGGGATAGAGGTTGAAAGCAATAGTAGTTTATCTGAGTACCTCAGGGAATACAAAAGCCATGGCAGAAGCAATAGGGAATGGGATTGAATCAAAGAATGTTGACGTAAAGGTTGTCAGTTTCTATGATGTAAAGCCCGAAGAACTCAAAGAAGCAGAAGCAATTGCAGTTGGCTCTTCGACTTTTTACTACAAAATGCTGCTACCAATGGAGAAATTTATGAATGAGACCCTTGTTTCTACAAATCCGCAGGGCAAGCTGGGAGCTGCATTCGGGTCTTATGGATGGAGCGGGGAAGCGCCCATAATGATAGCTGAAAAGATGCGTGAGCTGGGAATGACCGTTGTAGACCCCGTGCTCAGAATCCTTCACATGCCAACAGACAAGGACCTGCAGGAATGCAAGCGGCTCGGCATTGACATTGCCGAAAAGATGAAACAGAGGGCAAAAAAAGCGGTGTCAGAAAAATAAGCAATAAAATGAAAATAAAACATAAGCCTGAATGAAATAATAAGAAGCAAAAACTCACACAAGAAATAAGAAAAGTACTTAGCATAAGGAAAAATCTGGCCATATATAGTTCAGTTTAATAATGGGAACCTGGCAGCTGAAAGAAAATCAGCTCAGGCTCTCAAAAAAATCGGCAGCCTGAAGAGTATCTGGTAGCCGTCTCCACCTCCCTTCTGAATTCATCAGAGTTTTCCAAAACAAGGATAACAGTCCTGAAAAAACCCTTTTCTTTCCTGATTGTTATAGCTTTTGCATGCTTTCCAGCAAAAACTAATTTGCGACCCCATATACCCCACCCCATATGCAGGGGGAACTCGTTAACGGTCTCTACAGAGCTAATATTGGAAAAAGGGATGCTATACCTGAAGGGTGGGAAAACTGCAACCACACTGTCAGAAGTTATCAGAAACCTTACACTAAAGAAACTCCTCATTGCAGCAAGATAAATGAGAAGAACAAGAAGCAGAACATACCTTTCCTCAGAATCCTCACCAAAGCCGAAAAGTCCGGTAAGAGAAAAGACATAAAAAGCCAGGATAGGCAGCATTCCAGCACCCATCAGCAATTTGAGCTGGTTACTGTAAGCTGCTTTCTGTTCGTAAAAAGCTGGAATAAGACTTCCTCCATTTATGTAAATTTACAATTTTCTGCTAAAAATCATTCTATTACCGGAATTTTCGATACACTGCCGGAACTTCAGTTATTTAGGAGAAATTTCAGTGGCCTGTGTTGAATCAAGCTGCAACTCATTGAAAAGCTCGGAACCCAGTTTCAGAGCAGAAGGTTCGTAGCATATAAGGCTCTCCCGATCAAAATGTCTTTGATTCTTCGGGAAAAGTGAAATCATAAAGAATTTATCAGTAACTGTAAGACTTGCAATCCTCAGTTCACCCGAATACCGGAAAAACCTTACATTTTTGAGAGCCAGCATTTTCAGGAAATCTTCTGTATAGTCTTTACAATACCGTTCGTAGACAGATTCAGACATCAGGAGAGAGAACTCAACTCCTTTTTTTGCAAGATCCTGGCAGAGTGAAATCATAGGGGGATGGAAATAGGCTATGGCTTCGAAAATGTAACTTGAACCTGAAAGGTTTTCCACAACTTCCTGATCGAGTTCAAACATGCGGTCAAGGTCAGGCTGAATCAGTTTGCATTTACCGAGTTCTCCAAGCCTTTTCTTGAAAGACAGAGGAATGCCCTGAAGGTCCTTTTCCGACCAGTAATCAAAGTTATCTTCAAAAAGCTCTATAGTACTGACAAGGGGCTGCATTTTTTCAACGAGAACTTTTCCTATGAGCGAAAGTGTATATGACCTGTCCTCCTGAACGACCAGAGACATATCTTTTAATTTTTTAATCTGGGGCAGGATGGAAGTGGAAGTTACCTGGAGGGCTTCCGTAATTTCATCCATGTTCCTGGGCCCGTTTCTGAGAAAAAGAAGTAACTGCTTCCGCTTATCGGAAAGAAAAATCAACTCTATAAGTTCCAGCTTCACCCTTCAGTCTCCTATTAGTGCTAAAGTTAAAAGGATTGCAAATAAGACTAAAAAGATTACAGCCGCCAAAAATATATAAGTTATTACTCTCTCACAGTTCTTAACCAGGTAAAGGCATCTATTAATAATACAGGATTGACCAGATTAAACGCTAAAAAAGTCCGGAGTTGAAACCCCGAATACTGCTAAAATTGGGAATAAAAATATCTATAGTATTTCAAAAAAGAAAGCTTCGAAAATTAAATGTTAAACTAATACCGTTTCCCAGACTTCATGGCTTCCGCTGGATAAATGCTGTGATTACCATAAGTAAGGAGTACCTTCCAACCCTAAGCTGAAAGTTTTAGCGGGATAGAAAACAAATGAGGATACTTGAAAGATTTAGAATCTTTCAATATTATCCTGTATACATTGAGAAATGTGCATCGAGAAATGAAGAAAAAATCCTGAATTGCAAGATCTTCAAACAGAAGCTTCCTTGGTCAGAATATAGGCAACCATTTCAGGGTTCAGCTTACTTTCTCTTGCAACCTTTTCTTCGATTCTCTCAGCAGGTGTGCCTTCCATCTTCAGTTCTCTGATCTTTTCGATCACAGAGGATGGAATGCTGTAATATTCATTAATGTCTTTCCTGTGCCCCCAGACATCTCCTTCAATAAGCTGGATTCTCTGCATCTCAAGGAACATCTCTATGGACTTTGAAACTGTACGCCTGTAAGATTTGGGCAACTGAATTACCTCAATCTTTGGGCAGGTTTCCACCAGCGCAAAAATGTCCTTGTTCGAAGGCCTGAAGGCCAGATGAACAACACGCTCATTAGGATTAAGCGTGAAAATTTCTTCCCTGGAACTAACTACTCTAATTTTCATTATGTCTTCCCCCACTGTAAAGTTTTATGTTTTTACTTCAATATAAACTACTTATACTTATTATAAATATTTGTCTACCACGCCCGTTAATTTTGAAAAAGTAGACTGCATTTTCAGCCCTTTTGCAGAACTTCAGGAGTGGCATGAAAAAATCTAAAGAAAGAAACAAAAGTAAGAGTCACGTGTTCGAAATCGATAACTCTTCAGTCCTGCAGCGGGCCTCCCTAAGAAAAAAGAAAAATACGGCCACGACCTTCAAAGAAATAATAATAAAGTTTACAGGTAACTATCAGTCGTATAAGGGAACTATCCTTTAATAAAAAGGGAACTGTCCTTTAATAAAAGACATATAACAGCTCCCCTGACCTTAAAATTTAAAGGATAAACGGCAAGGAACTTTATGGAAGTCTCTTACAGGGCACAGAATCCGGAAAATTAAGAATTTCTCTGCCTTTGTGCAGGCATCCTCCAGGATTTCAGGTTCAGGACCGACCCTCTTCCTGGTAGAACAACACAAACTTTCAGCGTAAACAGGACTTAAGAAAAACTCAAAGAAATGAAACTTAGAATAAAAAAATACAAAAACAAGGTTGAGACAGAGCTGCTCTTAAAAAAAGAGATCTGGATATACCCGAACATATCCGGATATACACCAATACTCAGGGCAGGCCAGGAAAATCCAGAGATCACCTGAGAATCCTGCTCGAGATAAAAAATAAATGATTAAGGTCTCTGCCGGATTTCAGTCTGAATATGCCGGGTAAAACCTTAAGCAGTTTGCCTTATGCGAATGGATGTTTTGCTGAATCCTTTTTAGCCAGTGCCTCTTTAACTGTTGGTTTGCTCTCCATTGCACGGGCTATTGCAAGCTTTGTAGCTTCATAATTGAATTCGTAGACCTTATCTTTATCTTTTGCATCCCATTCAATGAAGACAGATACGATAATGAAAATATCATCTGCCTGTTCTTCAGGGAGCACTCCGGCAGCCACCGAGTCCATAACCGCTTTTGCAACTGCAGCCTGAGCCGGTCCGAACATCAGAGCAGCCTGCGCCACATTTTTGATTGTTACCTTGTTTACAATCAGAGTTACAGGTTTTGGCTGGACATTAGGCTCAAGGACAGCAAGAAGCGGAGTATGACCCTGCCTGGGCATTGCAAGGGAATTCATGAATGCTGTTTCTACCGGCCCTCCTCTAGGCCCGATAACCAGATCTATATGGGCAATCTCCGGACCTGAACCAATAAGAGCTTCTCCAACCATGCTTTTTATAACGGTTTTTGTCAAGTTTAACACCTCAATTTACATCTACAAAAGAAAAGTTTATCCTCCCCTATTCGAAAGAAAATTGTGGATATCAAAATAATTCTAAAAAGATACGGGACAATAATATTTTCATTTGTAGAAAGTAAACAAGCCTGTAATACTTTAAAACGCACATAAATAATTTATCAATTATTTGGCCTGGAGAACAGAAAAACTTGCCTTTCCAGCAAAAACCTTCAGACGGATTCATGATTGGGATGAACTTCCTTCAGCGCAGGCTGCAAAAGCTCAGAAATAAAATACGATCCCGTATAGAATATCAGATTTCAAACCTCTTTCCATGAATAATAAAAGTAATGTTTCTGGAAAATGGATACATTAAACGGTTTTTACAGAGAAATCCCGGAAAGGATCTCAAGCTTTTTATTCCAGTGATCAAGTTCTCTTTTCGCCGAATACCAGTCGAGGAAATCAATATCTTCCCCCACATTTCCGGCTTCAAATCTCGACCTGAGCTCACCTGAGCTGTACCCAAACTTCTCCTCGAAACCTTTACAGATAATGGAATATCGCTCGATCTTGTACTTTGCAACATGCTTTTCATGTTTAAGAGCAGAGCGGATAGCCTCACATACTTCCTGAGGTGAGAAACCAGTTTCTATATTCAGCGTGAAACTCATGTCTATCCCGAGAAAAGAAGTTTTTACTTTATGATTGTTTGCTTCATATAAAGCAATTATGAAAATAAACAACTGGACAGATTTCTATCCGAAAATCTGTCCCAGACCTTCATTTTACGAGCTTATTTTCACAATTATCTTATTTCTTTTTACCAGAATTTCTTTTTATCGATTTTTTTTCTCCATTATAGCAATCCCTATCAAAAGTACTACCATTAGCCCGACAATAACCTTGATGGCCAGGGAGACTTCTGACCAGTCTTTGTATTCAGTCGTTTGCATGGGCCAGGGATTAGACTCAGTCTGCCTGTTCTTTGGTGAAAGCCCAGAGGACTCCGGCACCACAGTCTCATTTTCTATTAACTCGATAGCTTTCTTGCCGGTTATGATTGCAAACGGAGAGAAGCCAGGGGTCCTGGATTCAAAATACGTATACTGACCGTCTTCTCCTATTTCACGTGTGGGGAGTGCATTCCATTTCCCATCCGAATACCTGTACATGAAAACTGAAGGAGCATCAGTCTCGTTTGTCTCATTCACTGAAATTTCAGAGCTCTTTACCCTGAACCCTATAATGGCATTGGCAATATTCTCTGGGCTTGCAAAGCCCTCATTCCCTACCCAGATATTCAGGTACTTATAGACCTTCCCTGAGGGTTCTTTTGGGGTCAGAACGGACCTGTTGATAAGCTGTTCGACTATGGCTGTTGTTTTCCCAAATGTCCTTTTGGAATCAAATTTCACATACATGACAGCAGTGGCATTTTTGGTGAACTCGAACTTTACACGGTCCCCTGTTGTAACAAACTCCTGGGCGAGTTCCCTGACTTCAACATTGCTTGCAGGCTCAGGAGAACCGCCACCTCCGCCTGATGATGACCCGCCAGAACCTCCTGACCCGCCGCTGTCTTCTTCTTCCTCGCCGACTGTAATGTAGTCGGTCCATGTAACGGTGCTATACTCATAGCCATTACTGACATTGAGGGTTACGGAATAACTTCCGGTTTCGGAATACACGTGGCTCGGGTTCTGCTCGGTAGATGTGTTGCTGTCTCCAAAGTCCCAGAGCCAGGAGGTTACATTGCCTGTCGAAGTATCGTTAAACTGTACGGTCAGAGGGGCAGCCCCTGTGCGTGTAGAGACAGTAAATGAAGCATGGACCCCGTCTCCAACCATAATATAGTCAGATTTGGTAATATTACCCCATGCAGTACCATTACCCGCCCTCAGAGTAACCGCATAGAGCCCGTTGCTTGTAAACTGATAAACAGGATTCTGCTCAGTAGAATCTATGGTCCCGTCCGAGTTAAAGTCCCATTCCCATGCAGTCGGACCTCCGGTAGAGGTATCGTTAAATTGAACAGTAAGAGGAGCCTGACCTGAAGTTACATTCGATATGAAATCAGGAACAGGAGCAATTGTTGAGGACACATTTACATAAGAAGGGGCACTGGTGTTAGACCCAAAAGCATTTGTTACGGTCAATTTTACGGTATAATTTCCGGCGCTGAAATAGATGTGAGACGGGCTCTGAGATGCTGAAGTATTACCATCACCAAAGTCCCATATCCAGGAAGTTGCGTTTCCGGAAGAAGTATCGTTAAACTGAACAGTAAGCGGAGCACTGCCTTCACGCGGAGATGCGGTAAAAGAAGCTAGAAGTGAATTTCCTACTGTAATAAAGTTAGATTTTGTTTTACTGCCCGCGGCAGTGCCGTTGATCGCATTAAGGGTAACAGAATAGGTACCCTGAGACGTATATACATGAACAGGGTTTTGCTCAGTCGAATCTATGGTCCCGTCTGAGTTAAAGTCCCATTCCCAGGCTGCAGGACCGTTGGTACTCAGGTCCGTGAACTGGACGGAAAGCGGAGATGAGCCTGATGTGACATTGGCTGAAAAATCAGCCACCGGCGCAGTGACCGATGATGCACGGATCGACAGAGAAGCCGCACTGGACCCGTATGAATTTGTTGCGGTTAATTTCACAGTATATGTCCCTGCACTGTAATATGTGTGAGAAGGACTCTGGACAGTTGATGTGTTTCCGTCTCCGAAGTCCCATGTCCATGCTGTCGGGCTGCCGGTTGAGGTATCAGTAAATTGAACGGTAAGAGGAGTTACTCCCTCAGCCGGAGAAGCGGTAAAGCTGGCATCTGGCCCATTTCCATCAACAGTAATGTAATTTGACTTTGTGATATCATCGCTTGCAGTACCGTTAGTTGCTATAAGGGTTACCGAGTATGTTCCGGCAGTCGAATAGGTATGAACCGGATTCTGGGATGTTGAGCTCTTTCCGTCACCAAAGTCCCATTTCCATGAGGTAGGACCGCCGCTAGAGCTGTCCGTAAATTTGACAGTAAGAGGCACTTTGCCTGAAGTTACGTTAGATGTAAAGTTTGCTGTCACAACAACAGGAACTACAGTCTTTTCTTCAACAGTAATATAATTGATCTTGACCTCGCTGTCCGAGCTAACGCCATCGCTTACATTCAGTGTTACGGTGTAAGTTCCCGCTTTGGAATATATATGGGAAGGGCTTTTGGTACTGGAGGTACCACCATCTCCAAAGTCCCATTTCCAGCTTGTCGGACTCCCGGTTGAGCCGTCAGTAAACTGTACTGTTAGCGGAGCTTCTCCCTCAGTCGGGGAAGCTGAAAAGCCCGCACTGATTGATTCATTTTCGACGTCTGCGGCAGAGGCAAGATCAGAACCCACAACCACCGCCAATGACGAAGATATTAAGAATATAAACATTAACACCGTTATTTGTTTCAATTCACGCACCCTTTTTTCTTTTTGCGTTTCTGGTGACATCCCACTGCCCCCTCCATACCCCGTATATAATTCACCAAATAATTTTAACCAGTTTTTGACCCAGGTTTACAACTTTCCAGCGGCACTACTCTTGTTTTATGAGTCCAGCACCAGATCTTCTGTGCGGGAATTAATGCCTTTGTTGTAATTAAGTCACCCAATCATTAAATTAAAGTAGAATTGTTTTATTTTTTTGAAGATTATTACTATTCCTGTTCCTTCTGAATAAGCAAATCCTGTAAACTGTTAAGCTGGTCTTAAGTTCGAAAAGCTCTAAGGTTTACTGAGAAGATTAGAGCATTGTCTTTTACGATATATTATCAATATTTCCTTGCATAAATAAACTAACATTATAAATGGAAATTGCTATCCGAAATATTAAGCTTTTGATTCAAAACCATCCTGACAGCTTTTTTCTTTGAGCAGAAACATAGATTTTGATAAAGCTACCATTATATAAAGAACCTGATCATAAACAGTTGTTCTCTGGAGATTTACATACAAAAAAACTCAGTCCATTAAGGAGCTGAAAAAGAGATAACGTAGAAGTTATTTAAGGTAGTTTTTTGTTTTTACTGCGAAACTGTGCCTGAAAGAAAACTGAAAGTGAGAAAAGGCAACAGGAGAAATTAATAATATAAATGTGAAGAAAAATTTTCAAGAAGAAGAGAAATTGATGAAAAAGAAAGAAAATAATGTAGAGAAATAGAGATTTGCATTTAATGCTTTAGAGCATTGCATTCAAACTTCTTTTACCTGAACTGCTTCTTTTTTCATATGTAAGAAAAGGTCGGTGCCCCATTTAAGAGCTTCAGGCTCGGAACTGAGCAGGCTTTCATGTTCAAAAATTTTCTCCTTTGAGAAAAGGGTAAGCAAGAAAAACTTGTCCGTTACTGTAAAATCTGCAATTCTGGCATCATGGGGAAAGGCAAATACTCTGACGTTTTCGAGATTCAGAAAGGCGCATAGTTCCTCCCTATAATCCTTTTTGAACCTCTGAATTACTGGCTCAGTAAGTATCAAAGAAATCTCCACTCCTTTTTTTGCAAGTTCAGGGTAAAGTGAAGCAAAAGAAGGGTGAAAATAGGAAGCAAAACCGGAAATATGTGTGGAGAGGTGGAGCTTTTCTACAAATTCAGGATTGAGCTCGAACATATGGCTTATATCCGGAAGGATGAGCTTGCAGTTCTTCAGCTCAAAAATTCTTTTTCGTAAAAAGGGAGGGATGCCTTCAAGGTTTCTTTTTGTCCAGTAGTCAAAATTTGCTTCCAGGACCTCAAGGGTACCCAGGAAAGGAGGCATTTTGTCAACAATTACGACTCCAATTAAAGAGAGTTCGTACATATGCTCTTTCTGTACTACAAGTTTACCTTCTTTCAACTTTTTGATCTGAGGAAGGATAGAAACAGGATCTGCGGAAAGATGCTCCTGAATTTCAGCCATGGTTCTGGGCTTATCTTTAAGGAAAAGAAGAATTTTCTTCCTTTTTTCAGATAGGAACATCAGCTCTGTTAATTTAATTTGATCCTTCATCAAAACACCATTAAAAAAATATTACTGATAAAAAAGATAGAAGCCTAACTATTTAACAGTATCGTTAAATTTATACACTTTATCGGTATGCCGGAAAAATGAAAAACTAACGAAATAGAAGTAGAAAAGAGATAAAAGTAAGAAAAGAAACAGGAATTAAAAAAAATAAAAGAAAGTAAAGAATAATAAAGTGATGAAACAGAATATAAAGATAGATCAGGTTAAAGTAGAATTTTGCAGGCGGGAAGCGTTCTGCAACTTAAAACTTGACAGAATTAAGGACCTTCAGCTTTTTCTTCCAGTGGTCAAGCCCTTTTTTTGCGGCGTACCAGTCAAAAAACCTTTCGTCATCGAAAATTTCTCCAGCTTCAATTTTTTGGATAAGTTCTGTAGATATCAGGTCATACTGGTCTTCAAATTCATCGCAGATCATGGAATAGCGCTGTACCTTGTATTTCGCAAGATGCTTCTCGTGTTCCAGAGCCGAGCGGACAACTTCGCTTGCTTCCTGCAGCGAGTAATCAGTATCAATCTGCAATGTAAGGTCCATGTTTATCCCACAATAATTATTATTTGATACTAAAAATTGATCCTATATATCTCTTTTTCTATTTATTAATGAGTTATATTTTCTGAAACCCTGAAAAATATAAGAAGCCTGAGACTATAGCAAAAAAATGGAAGTATTTTAATCACTGCACAAAATTCTAAAAATTGTAAGACAGACGCTCTCCCTTTGTTTTCGGCTTCTGAAGAAACACAATAGAAAAAAGGCTTCATTAAAAGGTACATTTAAAAGTAAGCAGATGCGGCTGAAACGAAAAGAAATCCGGAAAAGGATATGAAAAACAGGTAAAAAATGAAACAGGACAGAAGGTATAGATATAAAAAGTGTGGATCCTGGTTAAATCCACACAGTCATCAGTTCCTTGTTACAAGCTGCATTATCCCGGAATTCTCCATGTTCTTATAAATGAACGCTGAAGAATATGCAAGCAGCATGAACTTGAACCCCTGAGCAAAGTCCATCTCCATGAACATTAAAATCATGCCCACGAAGAAGGCAAACTGCACGATACACAGAACCATTCCGGCTGCTGTGAACATTTTCTGACGACTATCGCTACTATCACTACTGTCTGAATCATCGGATTCTTCTGACATCTTGTTTAAACCTCTTGATAAAGGCTCTAAAGGGTGTTTTTGTTTTGATAACGTTTAGTTTGTTTTTTCGTTATTCTGTTTTTTAAATTTCAGTTCAGGTAACTTTATGAAGATTCAACCGGCTCAAATAGAGCAGCGACCCCGCTTTAAAACGTATAACGTCAGCCTATAGAAAGCTTATAAAACGAGATAAAAAGTTGAAATCTTCAAAGGATGCATCTGAAGGTTCGCTTGAACTGATCCCTGGTGCAGCATTACCTGAAAAAACACTCTCCAATTTAGAGACTTTTATACAATATTCCTATTTGAGTGCCATGATATATATAGTTTGCGTGAAACGGAGAGGCAATGTTGAGGCTGAAGCTGGTTTGAATTTGGAAAAAAAGGATCAATTGTTCTTCAGGATTTATTTTCAAAAACCAGTAATATCATATTGAAGTGCAATAACCAGTAAAAATCACAAAAAATTATGCACTGCGAGATTAAAGAGAGATTTAAGGGAATATTTATGAAGAAAATTTTAAAGATAATGGCAATGCTTTCTATCATTGCTGCTGTTGTTTTTGCAGCCGGCTGTGCCGAAAAGCCAGAAGCCGCAGAAAATGAAACTCAGGAAGCATCTAACATAACAAACGAAACCGTGACTGAAGCTAACATAACTCAAGCTAATGAAACCACAGAAACAGGGCAGGTCGTAACTGAAGCTGACAGCGGGACAAGCATAAGTCTCAAAAAAGGAGAGAATTTTACCCTCCAGCTCAGGGAAAACCCGTCCACAGGCTACTCCTGGGAACTCAACGTGACTGAGGGGCTCAGCGTTCTCAGCGACGAATATACTCAGGATGAAGCTGCCGAAGATAAGGTTGGTGTCGGCGGAACTCATACATGGATTATTGAAGCCGTGGAACTGGGCAGCCAGCAGGTAAACGGAATATACAGGAGGTCCTGGGAGAATACCACCGGAACTGAGGAGAACTTTACACTTACTGTTGAGGTTGAGTGAGAAGCGTTTGTTTCTTTATTTCCTTTTTTAACTTTTTTAATTTGAAATACTGCGGAGCCGAATGATTCTCAGGCGGCGGGGGTATTGAAGAGAAATTTTTTATTTCAGTCGAATACCCCGCTAGCTTGCTGCGGGGATGAAAAAACACCATGGTTGAAGTCTGTACCTAGTATCATGTCAGCAGTAAAATGTCACATATAGTCAGTTACAGCTATTCAGAATCCTTTAATCCTTAAGGATTGACGTGACACCACGCATTTAACAACCTAACGTAACAGTTTTCAGTTCAAACACGAAATTTAGGTTCCAATTGTAGAATTAAATTTAATATTAAGGCACGCAATAAGAGGTAAGATTATCAACAACTTCAGAAAGCTCCCACACAATTGGACCTTTTATAAGTAAACCAATTTCATAATTTGTGTACAATCCTCCCCAAGAAAAATTAGCAGAACCTACGACAGCCTTATTCCGATCAGAGATGATAATTTTCGCATGTAAAGGTCTATTTTTAGGATCCTTGAAGTCATATACTTTTACATAAGGAAAACTTAAACTCATAGCTTTTAGTTCAGAAACTATTTTGTGTTCTTGAGACTCGATATCATTTACAATTATAGTTACTTTTACTCCCCTCTCAGAAGCTTCTTTTATTAACTCCAAAATATGAAGTGCTTTAGACGTAAATAAGTATGAAACTAAGTGAATTTCGTGCTTAGCCTCATTGATAAGTTCCTCAATAACAGTTTCGGTACCCCTTATACCTCCGTTCATGATTATAGGACCTGTGACAAGTATCTCAACATTATCTGTATTGTGCTCGTTTTTCATGGCATATTCTCCAGCAAAACATTTCTGTCCAGCCACATATTACGATGTTCACAAGAGGTTTCAGAAACAAGTAGACATCCATAACAAGCAGCGCCATTATGTTTTCCTGGCGTGAAATGATTTTCTTTGCATAAAGGATCTCCTGAACATGTTTGAAGCTGTTCAAAGGCAATGTCAAAGAGATCTTGGAAATACGGAACTAAAGCAATTAATCCTCCTAAAGTACCGTCAGTTCCCGGTTGAGAAGCGTATAACAAAATTCCACCTCTTTTGTTTTCTATATCTAAATAAATTCTTTCCCTAATTGATGCCGAAGAATAGCCTGCTTCAACAGATATTGCTCTAATCAGTAGATGACTCAAAGTATGCCAGTATATGAACAATGGATGTAATTCCTCATGGGGTTCAGAATCCCTGAAAACATATGGTGGATAAGATGAAGATTTTAAATAACTCTTCATCCAATTATCAGAGGAATCTCCAGAAAGCTGTTCTTCAAATCCTTCTTTTTCTTCTATTGTAATAAAAATGCCCTCTCCTAAAAACTGTACACCTGGATACCATAATTGGGAAGGATTTTGAGGATCGGACATAACAATTGACACATGTTTGGATAGAAAATGTGTATCTCCTTCGCTAAGTGAACTTGTTTCAACTTCACGACGATAACCCGTGTTTACAGTGACTGTACTGAGTCTAGTAACTGGAGTTATACGAAATTTGGTTCCATTTGGGGCGATACACATTCTTACCATACTTGGTTTAATCTCAAAGGTAACTGGAGAATTAGGTCGTGGACCTCTCAAAGGAGGAACACCATTAGTTGAACCGTCAACAAGAGCATGGAACTCATCTAAAATGAGTTCATTATAAGATTTAGGAATAGGGGAGAGAACATCTTGAATAGCTTGTTTTATCTCATCCCATTCACATTGAAAAATTTCTCTTTCTACGTTTGGGCTTATTAATTCTCCTTCAACAAGCCTTTGAATCGTCTTCTTAAATTCGGTTAAGGAGGAAGGACGATTTGCAACTAAAACACCTTCAATATATGATATATGGAGAAGATTGTGAAGATTAGTGTGTCTCGGTGGGATAGAAAAAAGAGTTACTAATTCTGCAATTCTCAGATTTGAAGCCTGCCTTTGAATTATTCTAGCATTTTTATCACACCCGGGTCTATTGGGAAAATCATTAATATTTTCTTTCTCAGGGTATCTTCCACTACATCTCCATGTGTGTCTGTAAGCTTCACCCAAGTTAGCCCTTGATCTACATATAGGGCATTCAATTTCAACATTTGAAAGCGAACCCCCACCTCCATACCATTTAAACCACTGTTGATCACAGTTTGAATTATTCCCATGAACGAGGTAGTTCCAGTTTATATCATCCATGTGGCCATCAGGGCAAGCCATAATGAAACGGATAGATTCAGTACCTTTTCTTCCACTGATATTACATACGGGACAAGATTTTGCATGGTAAAGGACGTTGAAGTTTCCACCATGCATACGAGTATTTAAACAAAGTTTCCAAGATGGAAACGGTTTTGTCCGGTAAACATAATAGTTTTGAGGTCGACCAAGTTCAGCATTTGAGGGTAATTTGAATATTCTTGCTCCATTTAATAGCCCTTTAGAAATCCTCGGATCATAGATTTCGAAATTCTCAGGACTAAAATCACCCGAATAAAAAAGTCCAGTGTCAGGTAATGGGATAATTCTTGGCCCTGAAGTACTTTCAAGAATTGCACCTGGACCATATGTAAGAATGAACTGGGAAAGACGAATATCTTGAGTCATACTTTATACCTCATGTTTGAAAACCTGTTGTTTCTTCGATATCACGTAAAGATTGAGGAGCATTTTCATATACCACATCAAGTTTCGCATGAATATGCTTAAGGTCACCCAGAACAACTGGATTCTGAGGCAAATCATTTAAGGCATACTCAACATATGTTAAACTCGTTGGGTTTCTTGCAGCTGTAATTTGCCATTTGTCAAGTTCGCTTTTCATATAATCTTTAACATTATCAGGAGACGGTCTACGAAGAGCTGGTTGTTGGCTAGCTCTTTCTTCAAGCTGAATAGGTAGTTGTAATACTTCCGGAGCTTTGTGCCTTAGACTTGCCATCTCTCTTGCGGAATCAACCTTTAACCATTCTATGGTTGGGCTTCTCATATTTCTTAAAATAGACACGCCAACCGGTCCCAGTGCTCTATCGATAACTCCTGGTGAGAATGGATATACTGTTACCGGCTCAATAAATCTATCAATCTGACTATGATATCCACAGAAGAACTCATAATGATTTAAATCTCTTGGCCTGCTCGCTCTCAAAAAAGTAACAACAAGTGCACCTCTACTTCGGCCTACACGTCCTGTAGATTGAACGTATGAAGATGTTGTCTTTGGCTGTCCATTAACAACCATGAGACCAATACGCGAAATATCAACCCCAGTTCCAAACATCGATGTTGTAAAAAGGGAATCAACAGCCTGGGGATATTTTCTGTTAAGATTGTCTAAAATTCCAGGGAGCTCAGTGGATGAAATTCTGCCAGAAAGTTCGACTCCTTTCTCATCAGGTAGAATTCTTGGATCACTACCGAAAATATCATCAATTCTTTGTGGGATATCCTGCCGATAAAGTGCCCTTGCACCACCCAGTTCCCGGATAGAATTGAAGTAGCCTGTGAGAGTCCAAAATGGATCAATATTTTGATGATTTCTATTCTGGTGAGCAGTTTGAAGTAATCTGGACCAAATACGAACGAGGGGTGTAAGAGGACCTCTTCCAAGAGCACATATTCCTAAATATAGTCTTCCAGGTTTACTGTCATCCAGAGGATGGAGATTTCTTCCTTTTACGAAGAATCTATCACTTTCTGATAATCCATGAGGTGGAAACAACTGAACGCTACGTTGAAATACTGCTTGAACTTGGTCTTCTGCTCTTCGAATGGTTGCTGTAGAAGCAATATATTTTACTGGAAATCCATTTTCATTACTACAAAGGGCATCAACAGCCATCTCATACATGCCCATAAGACTGCCTAGGGGGCCTTCCACCAGATGAAGTTCATCTTGAATTATTAATTCAGGAGGAGAGAGAGGAGAAATCTTTTTGTAAAGTGGGTTACTTTTGCTGCCTGCAGGTGAAGGGTTCTCGTCATTATCCTGAAACTTTCGGAAATAGCCATGTATACAGTGATGATATTCGACGTTCCCAAAGAGTCCTGAAGTTCTAGGTTCAAAGGGAAGACGCGCAAATTTATCCACAGTTGCAACAATGACAGTAGGTAATTTTTGATAAATCTGATAATCACTGGTTAGAGCTGTTATAGGAATTCTATCCGAAATAAATGGAGAAACACCGTATGGAGAATTTTTGTACCTGAAAGCATTTTGTATCTGAATCAATCTATTGTTATCATTATAAGAAGAATTACCTGAATTGATACTTTTTACTGCAGGAGAAATTGCAGCGGAAGTTGCATTCAGACTTTCAATCCATCCTAAAGGTTCTCCCCCACACCATGGTTTGTGTAATGGGCACTCAGGATCTGGACATAAAATTTCATAATCATACTCTTGAGGTTTAGATTTAGACAAATAGCTTCTAATAAAATAACCAGGTCTTGCTGGTCGCACTGAGACAATAGAGATCTCACATCCATTACTTTTGAAAAAACTGGCCAAGTGAACCCACAAATCGTCTATATCCTTATCTTTTACTGGATGTTGAAGCTCAACTTTGATGCTAATAGTATAGTAACTAGACGAAGAATGAGACGTTACTTTTCCATTAATAACTTTCAAATTTCCTATAATTGTGTTGAATAAATTATTTATTTGAAGCTCAAGTTGATTGATGTGATTTAGTGACTGTATGATAAAATGTAACGTATGTACGCCTATCGGTAAACCCGTATTTGGAATTGAAAGAATTGAATTACAGGCAGGACAATTCAGAATCTGAGCAGGTTCTCCTTCACCATCTTTTCCTTTTAGAATTGACAGTGCCCCAAAAATAGGCTGTTTTTTACCATTGGGCTTCAATATCCAGATGTCTTTGAATTTATTGGGTGTAACTCCACCACCAACCCAGAGACCTATACTAAATGGTGTAGATCCCCATAAATAGTCATTAGAAACAGAACAATCAGCCGGTCTCCAGCCTATTGATCCTTCAACTAATAAATTTTGGACTCTCAGAAACTCACAGGCAGTAATAAGTGACAATGATCTCCTGTACTGTTGTATTGTCAATAATCGCAAAGTATACCTTGTAATGACAGATACACCTGCAACATTTTTATTCGCATTATTTCCAGTTAAAATTCTTCTCCTTCTATATGCTATGGTAAAAGCAATAATAGCTAGATAAGCTTCTGTTTTACCCCCTCCTGTTGGAATCCATAGTAAATCACAAACTTTTCTATCTGGGGATCGAGTGTTTACTATTGACTCCAAGGTCATAAGAATAAATGCAAGCTGAAATGGACGATATTCAAGTGCCGTACCTCTAGGAGACCACCTAGATTGAATATCCATTGCTCTATTTGCAAAACAAAACGCAAGTCTGGCTTCATCATCACCATATAAAATGTCAATTCCTGATACTATTCTCCGGTGCACCACTTCACAATCATCAAGAATTTTTTCAACTATCTTTATATATTCTTCAGAATCAGAGACCGCTCTGACCCGCATGTCATCTATCCATTTTCTATACCCTTCTGCTATTGGTAGAAGGTTTGCACGTAAAACATCGGGGTCCCAACATTCAGCCAATTTTTCTGCATGTAATTCCAGATGATGTCCGAATTCATTATCTAAATTCAGATCTGGTGATGGGATAGAATATAAAGGTACAAACTCAGTACGTATGTCAGCTGGTGAAAATTGTAATCTTTCTTCAGGTGTTAATAATTCTCCATCTAACCAACGGAAAGGAAGTTGATCTTTACATTCTGAAAAGTCTAAAATATCCTCTTCAAAATTAGAATTTTCGGGATCAATATCTTTCCACATAGCTGAACAAAGATGACCTCTTGCAAGCAAAGGTTTATTCCTATAAAGAAACTCAAGTTTCTTTTCCTCTTCACTATTGGAAGTTTTTCTAATACCCGGTACGACTTCTGTTCCTTCATAGCATTTAACACGAATCTGAGGTTGGAATAAATGGTGTTCAGTAAATATTTTTTGGCTGTTCTCTACTTTAATTCTATTTACCAAATGCAAACTTATAAAATAATTATATTTGCCTTTAGGGATAACATTTACATGGAATGAAATCTCTGACTTCTCAGTTTCCACTTCTTTTCCACAATCATCTATCCAGAAATCCTTATCAGAATCTAGATCAATATCCAAGATAGAATATCTAGGATTTCGTTGCCAGCAAAAAGAACGTTCAGCTGTCTCGACATACTTTGCCCATGTAAGACATACCTTAATTTTGGGGACTCCAAGAGACTTCACAATAAATGATAATCCTATATTTGAGGATCTGTTCTTGGGGTCAAGAGCGGGAGAAAAAAAGGGAGTTGAACTTATATCCAAGTCATCCGAATCTTCCTCTGATGTATCTGCAGTATCTACTGGAATTACTGCTTCATTATCAACATCAGAAAATGTGATTGATGGAGAATTAGTAACAGGAGAGAGCACACCAGTGATATACTCGCTAAGTGGCGAAGCATTAATATTTTCTTGAATTCCTTTTCGTGGACCAAGTACTTCTTTTACAAGATTGCAAACAAATAGTTCTCTCATAAATTCTCGCCTCGTATCAAAAAATCTTCCGATAAATAATAGAGAAGACTTGACATATATATAATGTTGGATTTTATTATAAAAGCTAGTCCAAATATAAAAATAAAGTAATTAAAAGAAAATCAGTATCAAAGATATTTTAGTTAATGATATCATTAAGGAATTGGATGTAATAAGTACTCAATAAAGATATTATATATGTATAACAATTAAAAACATATTCTTTATCCATAGTAGAATAATTTAACAGAAAAAATAGAAGTTTTGAGATGGTAGAAGTAGATTTTAATTAATCTCATGCTAGGTAATGTGATATATGCAAACATCCCTCATACTACAAATTTCACATCTAGGTTTATCTCCAGAGATACAAACAGCATTTGCAAAATCAATTAAAGCGAAAGAAACGGTTCTTGGATCCCAGAAATTAACAAGATCATGCATAATTCTATAGAAAAGCTTGCTTCTCCTTGAGGAATCAGAAATTTTCAGCCCTAAAATTCTTCCAAGAACACGAACAGTATTTGTGTCAAGTACTGGTTCAGGAAGGTTATATCCAAAACATAGAATTGCCGCTGAGATATAATTCCCTACTCCTGGCATTGTCATCAATATTTCCCTATCCAGAGGCAGTTTTCCACCATATGTTTCTACAACTTCTACAGCCATATCATAAAGTAAATCAGCACGCCAGAAAAGTCCAAGGGATTTCAAATCAGCTTTAATTGCTTCACGACCAGCTTTAACAATCGATTCAAAATCAGGATATTTAAGAATAAATTGTTCATAAATATCTTTTACCTGATCAGCTTTCGTTCTGTGAAGCATCACTTCAGCAACAGCAATTTTATAGGGATCAGAGGTTTCTCTCCAGGGAAATTTCCTCAGATTCTCCTCTCCCCAGATAAGAAGTTCAGTTCGTATTATTTTTATTTTTGAAAAATATTCTTTATCGCTGATCTCATTCATGAAATCTCTTCAAGCATCTTTTCGATTTCAACTGCTATTCCTTTAGCCATCAGAGGAGGCACAGCATTACCAATCTGCGTATATTGTGCAATTCTTGGGCCTTCAAATTTGTAGTTGTCGGGAAATGATTGTATTCTGGCTGCTTCTCTAACTGTCAGAGATCTTGCCTGCTTAATATTCGGATGAATAAAATAGTGACCATCTTTTGAAAGGTGGGCAAGTACAGCATGGGAGCAACCATACTGATTGACAACCTTAAATCTATCCAGAAACGACGTTTTATTCTTATGTGTCTGGAGTTCCGGTGGCAGTTCATCATATTTTAATCTTTTTCTCTCTATATCCCATTTTTCAATTGCAAGTCTGTATATAGTACGATCTCTGGAATTATGTATTCTTGCTTTGTGTTGAATGAGTATATCTTTTTTTTCTCTAATCTTAAATCTTTGAAGGTATTCAGAAGACCATGAAAACGGCTTTGTATATTTTGCAGGACCTTCAGTACCTTCGCCAGCTTGCAAGGGGGGAAGGTCATTTAAAAGAGAAGAAACATGGAACCTTCTTGGAGGGGTTTTTACAAAGTCAGGATACGAAAGATCATACTCGTTTTTCCAGCCAATAAATATTATCCGATTTCTTTCCTGAAGTACAGAAAAATCTTTTGCGTTCAGTATATGGGCCTCTGTTTTATATCCAAGTTTTTCCAGTTCTTCATGTATATTTGAGTAGATAGTTCCTTCTTTTGCACTTCTAATACCAGGAACATTTTCAAAAACAAAAATTTTTGGTTTGAAATGTTTCAGTAAAGATAGGTAATGCCTATATAGATAGTTACGAGGATCATCTTTCATTTCTTTTGGCTTCCTGCCTCTCCCAGCAACAGAATAAGCCTGACATGGTGGTCCTCCTATAACTACATCAACCGAGTCACTATCGATGTTTTTCAAATGTTCTTGAATTTCTTTTATCATCGTAGCTTCGTTTGACTCAGTCACTTCTCCCTGCAACAATCCAGCTTGTGGTAGCTCCAGCTCTTTAAATTTCTGGATGAATTCTTCTCTATTTAGATATCCGAAAATGTAATCTCTATATATCCTTTCATTCACAGAATCTTTCAGAGCATGATAAATTGCTCTGGTTTCCAGGGTATCTCGAGCATGGCCATTTTTTTCAATATGAGAAACGAATTTGAATCCCTGTTGAAAGAATCCCTCTGAAAGTCCTCCTGCACCAGAAAACATATCAAGAACTGTGTATTTTGATTTCATCCAGAAATTCACCGAAACTGTTTTTCTTTTTGACCTTGTTTATTCTCTAAAAAATGATTAACATCAGATGAAATTAGAATATATTAACATGTTGATACGAATCATCTGATATTAAAATTTTGAATTTCCTTCTCCCAAACTACACATTTAAATCTCTCCTCTCCCTTTTCTATCCCACAATATAACACTCATAACTTTCACCCGGTGACCTTTTATGAATAACAGGCTGTACAAATATTATCCAGAAGATTTCGGGGAACTTAAGGTTGATGTTCTGCACATGGACCTGACGTTTGACATTTATGATGACAGGACGAATGTGAAGTCCATACTCAGGGTCAGGACAAAAGATGAGCCCATTGAAAAACTGGAGTTAAACTGCAAAGACCTTGAAATCAGGGCTGTGAGCTGTTTTCAGTCCGAGGTCTCTTACAGGTTCAGGAAAGAAGAAGCGATTCTTGAGATCAACTTCAGGGACGTGATTCCGCCGCATACCGAGATTGCAGTTATCACGGATACGGTCTGCAGGCCCACAAAAAATATCCTTGAAGGGCTGTACTACGACGAAACTCCGGCAGGGGCTCCTCCGCAGCAGATCACGCAGTGCCAGCAGTGGGGGTTCCAGAGGATCGTGCCCTGCATTGACGACATGACTGCAAAATGCACCTACAGGACGACCATCATTGCAGACTCAAGGTACACAAACCTCATCACAAACGGGGATGTTGCTGTCGAGAGGCAGACCATAAAGCCCGGCAGGGACAAAATCGTATACGACAACTCGGTAACGCCCATGGCGACCTATCTCTTTTTCCTCGGAGTCGGCACCTATGCAACCTTTAAAAGGGAATTTGAGTACCCTGACGGGGGCACTTTTATGCTGGAACTGCTCGTGCCTCCGGATTCGGATGCCAGGGCTGCAGAAAAGGCTCTTGATATCCTGCACGACTGCGTAATGTGGGTCTACGTCTTTACCGGGCCTGAGCAGTTCGATAAGGACAAACTGCCAGTAAGGCAGCTGATCTGGGACCTTGTCCGCAGGAGGGAGAAGCTGAAAATGGAAGCAAAGCCCGAATCCGGACAGGAAGGAGAAAGAGAAGAGCTCGTAAAAATCAGAAAAGAACTCGCAAGGCTAATCAAAACTATCACTCCAGGGTACAGGTACACAGGAACCGTATACCGGGAAATCGGGATGCAGAACTCGGACTTCGGCGGCATGGAAAACGTGGGGAACACCACCATCACCACAAACCGCATCATGCCTTTCCCGCAGATAACGGACCCTGCTTTTGAGTACATGATCCGGGTCAAGGTGCACGAGTACTACCACAACCAGAACGGGTCCGAGGTTACCGGGAGAAGCCCGTTTGAGATCTGGCTAAACGAAGCCGTGACCGTGCACGTGGAAGAGCAGTACCATGCTTTCCTTTTCGGCGAGGACTACCAGAGGCTCCAGAGGGTGCTTGATCTTCTAGCACCTGCATCCGGGACTTTTGCCCTGGACTCCGGGGCTGCTTCCATGCCCATCATCCCTGACGGGTTCAATGACCCTAACGACCTTATCACTTCAGTTACGTATGTAAAGTCCCCTGAATACGTGCGCATGGTCGAGAGCCTGATTGGAAAAGACACTTTTGTCCGGGGGCTTGACCGTTACTTCAAAAAGTTCCAGCACTCCAATGCTTCCACGCAGGACTGGATAGAAGCTATGGAAGAAGAAAGTGGAGTGCCCTTAAAAGAGATGTCAGAGACCTGGCTAAAGCAGACTAAATTCCCTGTGGTCGAGGTCTCAGCCGAATACGACAAACCTGCAAGGAAATTCACTTTCTTCATAAAGCAGCAGTTCCCGGCTGGAGGAAAGCCCTGGGAATTCCCGTTCAGGGCAGCCCTTGTTGACGAGAACGGAAAAGACATTGCCGAGGTGCTGGAAAGGATAAGCGGAGAAACTGCAGAGATTGTAATTGAAAACGTGGGTATGCCTTCTTTCCTTTCCCTTAACAGGGGATATTCTTTCTACGGGAAGCTTGTTTACAAAGCAAGCCAGGAAGAGCTCCTCATGCAGGTCAGGAAGGACAGCGACATTATAGGCAGGTTTACAGCCTTCTATACCTTCGTGGACAGGGAAAAGCTGAGGCTCCTTAAAGTTCCAAACGCTGCCCCCTCCGAAGACTTTGTGGAACTTTACTACAGGCTTCTCAATGACCGGCAGCTTCTCGAAAGGGCAGGAGGGCAGTTCCTGACCATTTTCGAGTCCGTGGAGGATAAGGATTATGCCCACCATTACCAGAAACTTTATGATGTAAAGCAGACGCTCCTGAAGGCGGTTGCCGGAAAGTACAGGAGCTCTCTGATTTCTGCCTACCACTACTTTGAAAACGCTTCGGTCCCGAGGGACGGGTCTCTGGAAGAAACAGCAAGGGTGATCAAGAGCAGGCAGGCTAAAAACATCTGCCTTGGAGTCCTTGCAACCCTTGATACCCCTGACATTCATTCCCTGATAAAGCAGCAGTTTGAGACTGCAGTCTGTGCGACCGACCGGCTGAGTGCATTTGCCGCATACCTGAACAGCTCGGCTCCCGACAAAATAGAAGTCCTGAGGGCTTTTGAAGCCGAATCGAAAAAGAACCTCATTGCCTGGGAAGCCTTCCTCTCGGTCATAGGAAGCAACAGCAGTGTTGATGCGGTTGAACTTGTCAGGGAAATGGAAAGGTCAGACGCTTTCAGGATAGAACAGACAAACGACCAGCGTGCCCTTTACGGAAGCTTTGCCCGCAACCGCAAGAAGTCACTCCAGACCGAAGAAGGAAGGAAGCTCTTTGCAGAAATCCTGAGAAAACTGGCTCCTGTAAACGAATATACAACGGTCAACCTGCTCAATGCCTTTGCAAACATCGACCAGATGGAGATCAGATACCATATCCCGCTGGTGGAAATTCTTGCAGGCCTCCTTGAGGAGCTTGACCCCCGGAAATACCCGAGCGTATATAACAGGATCAGGAAACTCCTTCTCGGAGCACCTAAAGCTGTAGAAGGCTACGGGATAGAGCACGGCAAGATTCCGGCTCTGCAAACGGAAAGCCCGGAAAGGAAATAATTCAGAGAGAACCTTATCAGCCGGTCAGTTCCGGGAGGATTTGAAAAAAATTCAATTCTTCCGGAAATCTGCTTTTTTACAATTTTTTATTGAGCTTTAGGCTCCTGAATTTTAGATTCCCGGAAATCATGCCCTTTTACCTTAAATACAGACTACCTTCTTTCATAGCTGTTTATTTCTTCTGCCGCGGAGCCGAGCATACATTAGAAGCTTGCTGCTACGGAGATATTATAAAGCCCGAATACAGTAGAATTCTAAAAAACAGTATAATTTAAAAGCAAATAACGTGTTAAGGATACAAAATATTATTAAACTCTAATATTATACTAATCCGAAATCCAGATTCTCAACCTGAAAATTCGAATTCCGGGTTATACTGAAAAATATCTTGCATTAGATCGGGCCTGAACCGGGACCCGACATCCAGAAAATTCAAAATCATATACAGGAGCAATTTAATGTACCATCTGAAATGTATCGAGTGCGGTGCAGAGTATTCAAAAGATGAAGTAATCTATACCTGCAGCAAATGTGACGGGCTGCTTGATGTTATTTATGACTATTCTTCAATAAAACCTGATATGGAGAAACTGAAGACCGAATGTCCCTCGGTCTGGAAATACGCAAAACTTCTCCCCATAGAAAGAGAACCTGTAACCATAAAAGAAGGCGGGACCCCCCTCTACAAATGCGACCGCCTTGCCGAAAAAATAGGGATAAAGGAACTATATGTAAAACACGAAGGGATGAACCCTACTGGCTCATTTAAAGACAGGGGAATGACTGTAGGGGTTACGAAGGCACTTGAACTCGGAATGAGCACCGTTGCCTGTGCCTCTACAGGAAACACCTCAGCAGCCCTTGCAATCTACGGGGCAAAAGCAGGAATTCCTGTAGTTGTGCTGCTCCCGGCAGGAAAGGTTGCCCTCGGGAAAGTTGCCCAGGCCCTTATGCACGGGGCGAAGGTCCTCAGTATCCGCGGAAACTTTGATGATGCACTTGCTCTTGTACGCACTCTCTGCTCCCAGGAAAAGATTTACCTCTTAAACTCGATCAACCCCTACAGGCTGGAAGGTCAGAAGACCATAGGCTTTGAGATTGCAGACCAGCTCGGCTTCAAGGTGCCTGACAGGATTGTCCTGCCAGTAGGAAATGCAGGAAATATTACCGCTATCTACAAGGGTTTCAGGGAGTTCAAAATCCTCGGAATAACGGACTCACTTCCGAAAATGACAGGGATCCAGGCAGAAGGCTCCTGCCCCATCGTAAAAGCCATAAAGAGCGGGGCTCCAGCAATTACCCCGGAAGAGCACCCGGAAACCGTTGCAACTGCGATCAGAATTGGAAACCCTGTGAACGCAACAAAAGCCCTGAGCGCCATAAGGCAGTCCGGCGGAACTGCGGAATCCGTAACTGACGAAGAAATCCTTGCAGCCCAGAAAGACCTTGCAAGGCTTGAAGGCATTGGAGTCGAACCCGCAAGTGCAGCCTCGGTTGCAGGGCTTAAGAAACTCGTTGATCTGGGTGTTATAGGCAGGGACGAGACCGTTGTCTGCATCACCACAGGGCACCTCCTTAAAGACCCCCAGACTGTGATTGATGTCTGCGAGGAGCCGACTGTTGTTGATGCAAATATAGAGGCTATCCGGGAAGCAATCTTCGGGAAGGCAAAATAAAGCCGGATTAAGATTTTTTTATCATGATAATTTATCTGTGGGCGTGAAAAGAATGGAGCAGGATTATAAGCCTCACGAGATCGAAAATAAATGGCAGAAAAAATGGAATGAAAGCCGGATTTTTCAGGCTGAACCGGATAAACGGGAAAAGTTCTTCATAACAATCCCTTACCCCTACCTCAATGGAAACCTGCACGCAGGTCATACCCGTACCTTCACAATAGGCGATGTGGTTGCAAGGCATAAGAGGATGCTAGGATACAATGTGCTTTACCCTATGGGCTTCCACGTAACAGGAACCCCCATTGTAGGACTTGCCGAACTGATTGCGAGCCGTGACCCTCAGACCATGGACGTATATGAGCGCCTGCACGGGATCCCGGGAGATATCCTGCCGACCCTTAATACTCCGGAAAAGATTGTGGACTATTTCAAGGTGGAAGCCGAGAAAGCCATGCGAATGATTGGGTACTCAATTGACTGGAGGCGAAAGTTCACAACAACCGACCCGACCTACAAAAAATTCATCGAATGGCAGTACACCCGACTTGAAGAAAAGGGCCTGATTGTAAAAGGCTCCCACCCGGTAAAATGGTGCCCGAACGATAACAACCCTGTAGAAGACCACGATATCCTCCACGGAGAAGAAGCCACCATCGTGGAGTACACCCTGATAAAGTTCAGGTACAAAGACCTTGTCCTCCCCTGTGCAACCCTCAGGCCTGAAACAACATACGGAGTGACCAACCTCTGGGTCAACCCGGAAGTTGATTATGTAAAAGCAAGAGTAGAGAAAGATGGAAACGTAGAGTTCTGGGTTGTCAGCAAAGACGCGTTCAGAAAACTCACCTTTACGGACAGGACAGTCGAATATGTCGAGGATGTGCCTGCAAAATCCGTAATAGGGATCAAACTTACAAACCCTGTAACCGGAGACGAAGTAATCTCCCTTCCGGCATCCTTTGTCAGGCCTGAGAACGGAAGCGGGATAGTAATGAGTGTGCCTGCACATGCGCCTTTTGACTACCTTGCACTCCGCGATCTTTACGATGCTGACCTGAGTGAATATGGAATAACCGAAGACCTCAGGAAAATCGAACTTATTTCTCTTATCCAGGTCCCCGAGTTCGGAGAATTCCCTGCAAAAGAAATCGTGGAAAGCATGGGAATTGCAAACCAGGAAGACCCTAAAGCCGAAGAAGCCACAAAGATCGTGTACAGGAGAGAGTTCCACGGCGGAGTCCTTAAGGAGCTTACCGGAAAATACAAAGGATACCCTGTCTCAAAGATTAAAGACATACTTACCAGGGATTTCATTGCCTCAAATGCAGGTGAAACCTTCTATGAATTCAGCGAACCCGTGGTCTGCCGCTGCGGAACTCCATGTGTAGTGAATATGGTGAAGGGCCAGTGGTTCCTGAACTATTCAAGCCCGGAATGGAAGGCAAAGGTCTACAAATGCCTTGACCAGATGCGGATCATCCCAGCAGAGTACAGGGTCGAATTCGAAAACAAGGTTGACTGGCTCAAGGATAAAGCATGTGCCCGCAGAAAAGGTCTCGGGACCCGCCTTCCCTTTGATAAGGAATGGCTGATTGAGTCTCTCGGCGATTCGACAATCTACATGAGCTATTATATTATTGCAAGGTTCCTCGAAAAAGGCGACCTCAACCTTGAACAGCTTACCCTTTCATTCTTCGACTATGTCTTCCTTGGAAAAGGCGATTCTGCAGCAGTTTCTGCGGAAACCGGGCTCAAACCTGAGCTGATAGAAGAAATCCGCAGCCATTTCAATTACTGGTATCCTGTTGATCTCAGATCTTCAGGAAAAGACCTCGTCCCGAACCACCTGCTCTTCTTCCTCTTCCACCATGTAGCCCTTTTTGAAGAGGACAAGTGGCCAAAAGCCCTTGCAGTAAATGGTTTTGTTTCCCTTGAAGGGCAGAAGATGAGCAAGTCCAAAGGTCCCATCCTGACCCTGGAAAGTGCAGTCAGCACTTACGGAGCAGACATAACAAGGATGTACATCCTCTCGACAGCCGAACAAACCCAGGACGCAGACTGGCAGAAGACTGGTATAGATTCTGCCCGCAGGCAGGTTGACAGGTTCTATGCCTTTGCAAAGGACGTCATTGAGAGCGGAAAACGCGAAACCCTGAGGGCCGAGCTGAAGCAGATCGACCGCTGGATGCTCTCAAGGATGCAGAACTACATAAAGGAAACAAATGTTGCCCTTGACTCAATCCAGACCAGGGAAGCCATCCAGAACTCTTTCTTCCTGCTGATAAACGACGTCAGATGGTACCAGAGAAGAGGCGGGGAATCCCTGCTCTACTACGTGCTGGATAACTGGGTCAGGCTTATGGCTCCTTTCACCCCCCACCTCTGTGAAGAGATCTGGGAAGCCATGGGGCACGAAGACCCGATTTCCCTTGCCCAGTACCCCCTGTATAACGAAGACCTTATAGACAACGGCGCAGAACTTGCAGAAGAGGCTGTAAAGAGCACCCTGAACGATATTGAAGAGATCATAAGGGTTACAAAGATGACTCCACAGAAGGTCTACCTGTACACGGCTCCTGCATGGAAAGCTGAAGCTATAAGGTGTGCCTGCGAACTTCATGTTGAAGCTCCCCTTGAGGTCGGCACGCTGATCAAGACCCTTATGGCAAACCCTGAGCTGAAGCGCTTTGGTAAAGAGATCCCGAAGTTCGTCCAGAAAATAGTGCCCGAGTTCAAGAGCGGAGGTGCAGAACGCTACGAGACTTTTGCTTACCTCGGCATTGATGAAAAGGACCTCCTGAAAGAGTCTGCCTCCTTCCTCGAGAAAGAAATCGGATGCCCGGTCGAAATCCAGAGTGCAGATTCTCCTGAGTATGACCCCCAGAAGAAGTCCAGGTTTGCAGAACCCCTGAGGCCTGCGATTTATATTGAAGAAAAGAAAGGAGAGTAAAAGAAGCCATAAGGCTTCTTGACCTTTTTTATTATTTTTTGCATTTCCTGTGATCTGTTACTTTTTAGTAGAGTACCTGGATTTTTTGCTTTTGCCCCTATCTCTTCAAAATCCCGGATGAGCAAGGAAAATCGGAAGAAAAAAAGTTTTGATAGGATCAATAAAGCTCCGCCCTCCTGTCTTCAAAAACAGGTATAGACTTTCGGATCTCATCCTTTCCGGACAGGTCAAGGTCGTGAACTATTACACACTCTTTGCTGCCTGCATCGGCTTTTACCTCACCCCAGGCATCAATAATCATCGAGTGCCCGAAGTAACTGCAGTCAGGAGCAGAACCCGTCCGGTTGCAGGCGATGTGCGGGATCTGGTTTTCTATCGCCCTTGCCTTTGCAAGGACCTTCCAGTGTTCGGACCTGGGATTCGGGAAAGCGGCTGTGGTCACGAGCAGGTCAGAACCCGCAAGAGCCAGTTTTCTTGCAACCTCGGGAAAGCGGAGTTCATAGCAGATTTCAAAACCGATTTTCAGGTTTTGCTTTTTCAGGGAAATGGGCTCTATTGAGCTGCCTTTTGAGAAATACTTATTTTCGTCCCTGAAGGGGTGGGTCTTGCGGTAAGTGCCTGCAAGGATTCCGGACTCAAAACAGAAACCGAGGTTATAGTAGAGAGCGGAGTTTTTACTTCCCGGCACTTCCTTTACTTTTCCTGAAAAATCAATTTCTCCTTCTCTGATATCTCTTTTTTCACAATCTTTTGCGGGTTCCTTCAGAATAACAGAGCCGAGGATAACACAGTCATTAGCTTCAGAAAAACATGCCAGGTTTTCAAGGACAGGAGAAGGCAGGCTTTCTGCAGCATGACCGAAGTTATCATAGCAAAAGCCTGTGGAAAAGACCTCGGGAAAAACAATTAGTTCGGCTCCTTTCATAACGGCTTCGAGAGCCATGCAAAGGGCTTTTTCAATGTTTTCCTGCTTCTTGCAGTGAAGCACATCCATCTGGATACAGGCAACTTTCATCTTCGGGCCAGCCTGCCGTTTGATATTGATTGATAGCAGTTTGGATTTGTATAAAGATTTTCAGGATTTTGGTCTGTGTAATGTCTTCAGGGAAGCAGGGTAGTCTGCTTGCTTTTTGCTACCAGCCCTTCCAGGTCTATTCTGTGTTTTATCATTCCAGCAAGAACCTCGTTTGCAAGCCTTATTATCTCTTCCCTGTTTTCGCGGATTTCGTATGCAGGGTCATCCGCAGGGATTTCAATTTTTGTGATATCGGCTCTGGCTTTTTTCAGGTGCGAGTCAGGGGCTTCGCAGACAATTCCGGGCTTTTCCATATACTGGTCAAGGTGCTTCTGAGTGATTCCCACCAGCTTTAGCTCCCTGCGGAAACAGGGCCTTTCAAAAAGCCGGGAAATTACATAAACGCCAACAGGGATCCGGAAGTCCAGGTCTACTTTAAGGAGCTGGTCCCTGAAATTGGAATAAATGTCTTCAGGGTTGGAGGGGTCGGTTGACCTGGGTTCCCTGCCTTTTTCCGGCAAAGGCTCTTTGCTCTTTTCAGGCAGAGCATAGATTTTCGAAGGGGGAACCTCGACTTCGTCCAGGAGTCCAAGGTCCCTGAGCGCCCTGAGATAGCCTGTAAGGACCAGACGGTGTTCTTCTATTCCCTCAGCTTTCAATTCCCGCGTGATCCCGCTTATTGAAAGCCGCCTGCCGTTAAGCAATTCCATAACTTTAAGGTTGAGTTTCTCTGCCATTTTCTCTGCCTTTGTGTCGAGATGAGGGTTAATTAATGGTATCTATCTTCAGGCCCGGGGCCAGAAAAAAACACAATCTCCTGCTACAATAACGCATGTAATCAGGTCCGCACTTCCGAAAGCCTCCGGAAAAATTGAATAGTTTCCCTATTAAAAGGCTGCGGACAGGAAAATTGCAGGGAGTAACACACGATTAATTATCCTGCATAATATAAAGCTTATGAGAGATTTTGCAGAAAGACCGGAAAGTAAAGCGGTCTAAGTGAAAAACAGAGGGGGCAAGAGAAAATTGGTAAGAAAGAACAGAACAAAAGAAACCTTAAAAGTAACAGGCTGATTTTGAGTAAAGAAATTCGTTTAGTAGATTGAAAAAAAGAAAAGAACCTCAGATTGATAAAATCAATCTGGAGATTTCCTTAAAAGAATATAAAAATAAAAGTATAGATATGGACCTGGGCAGTTCGCTGACGCCTGAATAAACAGAAATTGAACTTTACTCAGCGAAATTGGAGGGCAACGCTTAAAAATAATAATTGCTATCTGACTTAGGCTTAAACTGAGGATATTTTAAGGATACAAAAATGATTACAAAGTTAATTCCAAAAAAAGTATTCTTTACAACTGGGGTCGGCACACACCCCGAAAAACTTGAATCATTCGAGGTTTCCCTCCGGGATGCAGGCATTGAAAAATTTAATCTGGTGACTGTAAGTTCCATTCTGCCCCCTAAATGTGAAATTGTGACAAAGGAAGAGGGTTTAAAAGAACTGAGCCCTGGAGAGATAGTTTTCTGTGTAATGTCCAGAATCTCTTCCAATGAGCCCGGGAGAACATTAACCACTTCTGTAGGATGTGCTCTCCCGAAGGATATTAGCAGACACGGCTATATCTCAGAGTACCACGCTTACGAAGAAAATCCACAGGATGCTGGTATACACGCTGTAAAACTTGCAGAAAGCATGTACAGCACCTGGACAAAAGAGCCACCTCTCAAAACCTTCAGCGTCCCCAGGTCGTCCACAGTACACGAAAGCGGAGACTGGATGACAGTAATATCCGCAGCAGTTTTTGTAATTTAAAGAAAAAGAGATCTCGTACAGAGATTCCGGTCAATACTGCTGTTTCATATACATTATAGCATTTATTAGTTACAGATATTGCTTAATTATTACAATATTATTTGTTTACGACATATCCGTTAACTGGTATACTCCTATATCACTTCCGGAACATCATTGTCCATCATCTGGCTGTCACAGAAAGCTTCCAGAAGTTATGAAATTATCCATTATTCGTATTTCACTGACCTGTGTCTTTTAATCATGGAAATCGAGCTTCTCCGGAAGAAGCCGTTCTCTGTGAGAAGTGTCGGGCAAGAGGGTCTGCATATATTGATATTTAATGAAAAATATATAATCCCTTAACGTTATTTGCATCTCTTGCCGTCTATTGCCGGGTTACGCAGGACAGGACAATAAGGGTCACAGGCATTGTAATTTGTTACATTTATATGGAGAATGGTATGCATCACAACGTATTTACGAACAACCCAACAGTTCCAATTGATGTAAAGGACAGGTCTGTAAGCGAGTTGATGGATGGAATGCTCAGGACCGGCTTTCAGGGCAGGAAACTGGCTGAGTCAGTCCAGGCCTGGCATAACATGCTCAGAGAAAAAGATACGACTGTGCTTATGGGCTTATCTGGAGCCATGGTCCCTGCCGGCATGCGCAGGGTTATTTCCTACCTGATTCGGGAAAGGATGATTGACTGCCTCGTAAGCACAGGAGCAAACCTGTTCCACGATTCTCACGAAGCCCTCGGCAGGAAGCACTATGTGGGCTCACACCTTGCCAACGATGAAAAGCTCTTTGAACACGGTGTGGACAGGATTTATGACGTTTTTGCAGTTGAAGAAGAATTCAGAACCGCAGACAACCTGATTGCGGATTTTGCGGAGGAGATAGGAGAGACTAGCTGTTCTTCAAGGGAGTTTATGCATCTTCTTGGAAAGGAGCTGGTAAGAAGAGGAGCTGCTGAGGATTCGATAGTAGTAAGCGCATACAGGAACAATGTCCCTATTTTTGTGCCTGCCCTGTCTGACAGTTCCATAGGAATAGGGCTTACAATTGCAAGGAGAAGAGGTATAAAACTTGAAATAGACCAGATAAAAGACGTTGACGAAATCACCCGGATAGTGGAAAAGTCAGGACATACGGGCGTGGTCTATGTAGGGGGCGGAGTCCCTAAGAATTTCATCCAGCAGACCGAAGTGATAGCTTCCATTCTGGGAATGGATGTTTCAGGACATGAATACGCTATCCAGTATACAGCAGATTCTCCGCACTGGGGCGGGCTCTCAGGCTGCACTTTTGACGAAGCAGTCTCCTGGGGCAAAATCGCGGCTCAGGCGAAAAAAGTTCAGGTTTTTGTGGATGCTACCATTGCCCTTCCAATTGTTGCTCATGCTCTGCACGAAAAGACACGTGGACTGAAGCGTAAGGCCCCTGTTTTTTCCTGGGACGGCCCCGAAGGGCTTGAGATTGCTTATAACGAATAATCACATCACAAATCTTTATTATATTTGAAACCGATATAAGGTGAGAAGGAGAGGACATAAATGGGTAAAAGAACTCGAATAATTAACGATCCTTCCTATTTAGTACCATTACTCAGGACTTTTGGATCCAGAACCCATAAAAAAATATTCGATGCACTTTCTAATAAATGGATGACCAGAGCGGAAATCGATGAGTTTATAGGCGCAGATTCATCAAAAAGCCTTCATATTCTGAAAAAAGCCGGGCTCCTTGAAAGCCAGTGGAGGGTACCTGAAGCTGGACAAAAACCTTCAAAAGAATACCACAGTTCTTACTCAAAAGTTCAGGTGAACTTTCAGTGTTCCTTTGAAGATCTCAGTGATATTATTATGCTGACCTTCAAGCCTTATGAAGAGGTAAAGGATGCTATGGAAGAACTGGAGAGACTGGTGGAAGAAGGCAATACATCAATGAGCAACCTCACAAGAACTCTTAATAAGAATCCCTTCTATATATGTGCTGTTGCCCGCAGGTCCGAAAGGCTTTCAGTAATGGGGCAGCGGCTAAAATTAATCGAAGATGTTGAGGAGAATTACGATTGATGATTAAAATCCTCCAGACCAAGAGCGGAGTGACCAAGTTTCAGGTCCTTATTGAGATTGCAGCCCACCAGCCCAATGTAAGGCAAAAAGAGATTGCCGCAAAGATCGGAATAACCCCCCAGGCTGTTTCCGAATACATTAAGGAACTTGTGAATGACGGGCTGATTGTCACCGAGGGCCGTGTTCGGTACAGGATAACAAAAGAAGGCGTAGAGTGGGTCCTTGAAAATGCCACCGAAATGAAGCAGTACGCCCGCTTTGTCATGGAGGATATAATCAGCCATGTCTCTACCTGGACAGCCATTACAAGAGAAGAGGTCAAAGAAGGCCAGCAGGTCTACCTGAAAATGGAAAACGGGCTCCTCTATGTAAGCAGCAAGGAAACAACAGGTGCGTCAGGAACTATTATTTCCGATGCAAGCGAAGGAGAAGATGTGGGAGTAACCAGCCTCAAGGGCCTTATAGACCTGGAAAATGCAACCATCACAATCTGCAAGGTTCCCAGGGTTGAGCGCGGAGGGTCAAGAAAAGTAGACCTCGAGCGCCTGAAGATGCTGGCAATCTCAAAACCCTATATAGCAGCTATCGGTGTGGAGTCGTTAATTGCTCTTCGCAAAATAGGCATAAGCCCGAATGTCATGTTCGGAACAAACGAATCCGTTATTGAAGCTGCATATCACGGGCTTTCGTCCCTTGTGGTCTCAGTGGATGAACAGGTCTCTGCTCTCCTGAACAGGCTGGAAACCGAGAACCTCGAGTATGAGCTTGTGGACCTGACAGTCGAATGAATATATTTCGTTTTTAACTTTTTATGTTTAATTCAGGGTTCAGAGGTTCCAGGTAAAGGCATCTGGACTCGAGTCTTCATTTTTCAATATAAAGCTTAATCTCAAATTCAGGTGTGATCCTCGGGCTTACTGAAGTTCACGCTGTACATTTTTATCTTCACACGGTTATTTTACCTTATAAAGGAGGTTTTTCATGAAACTGATTGTACTTTCCGATACCCATCTAAAAACAGGAGAGATTCCAGGGCAGCTTAAAAGCCTTCTTGAAGACTGCGACCTGATCGTACATGCGGGGGATTTCAGTACTTTAAAAGCGTACCAGGCCTTTAATGCCACAGGCAAGCTGAAAGCCGTTTACGGAAACGATGACAGCCTCGAAGTCAAGAAACTCCTTCCCGAAAGGCTGAAATTTGAGGTTGAAGGAGTGAAAATCGGGGTGATTCACGAAGGAGGGCTCTCAGTGATGGACACAACCGCCCAGGGTTATCTGGCAAAAGAAATGGAAGTGAACGTCCTGATTTTCGGGCACCTTCACCGCCCTTTGATTGAAAGAAAGGATGTAATGCTTGTATGCCCGGGTTCTCCTACAAAGCCCAGAATGTCAAGTCCAAGTGTAGTAGAACTTATAATCGAAAAAGGGAGCATAGAAGGAAGGGTACTTACACTTGAAGGAGACCTCTGCGGGTATATCAGGTTCCAGGATGCCCTTAAAAAACAAAAAGAAGGAGAAGAAAAGCACAAATAAAAGGGGCATAAAAGTCTCAAGCTGCCGGAGACTTTTAACTGACAGAGCCGAAGCCTGATGAAGGGCCTCTCATATCCAGAACTCAGGCACATGCCTCGCTAGGCGAGGTCTCTGGAACTGCTTATCTGTAAATTCCTGTAAATTCACATGGTCTCCAGTTTGAACATTACGCCCGTGCCCTGAAGGCTCAAATAGACTTTATCCCCAAACTCGAGAATCTTTTCAACACCAACATTGCTGTTCCAGTTATATACAAAGTCGTAGCTGCCCTGCATGGGTTCGAAACCAAGGGACAGTAGCCTCTGGTTGACCTCAGACGGGCGAACTCCTTCACTACTAAACCAGACCACAAGATAGGTTTTCACAAAATCATCCCATTTACTGATTAACTGATAGATTCTAGTATAGACTCTAATTTTATCATCGGCTCTGATTAAAGCACGCAATATTAATTTTATATCTGCTTCGTTTATTTATCTAGATTTTGCCTTTCAATTGTGTAATTTCGTGAAAAAAGAAGAGATTTCTTCAGTAAATTAAATTTGGAAAACTAATCTGAAAAAAAATCTGAAAAAGAATTAGAAAAAACAAATATAAACAGAAAAACGAAACAAAAACAAAGAAATGATTTATAGAAGTTAAATGAAGCACAAAATTTCTTTGTTTAAAACGAAAATTCAGGAAAAACCTGAATTTCCGAATGCTTCAGTGCAACATTTTACTCAGTTACAAAGCTTATTACTGCTTTTATGTGTTGTCTTTAAGGGATTCAAGAGCCTTTCTTACCATTTCGCGGTAAGTATCCAGATCACTTGAGTAGTGCTCTTTTGCAAGCTTTGAGTTAGGGTCTTCCTGCGCCTCAACTGCCCTTATTCTCTCAAGAGTCTGCTTTGCAGTATCAAGTACCCAGAGATTCCTTGTCAGCTCATCCACCTGCTGAATAGATTCCGGGCGAATTGAGGTCAGGACATTCCCATCATCTGTAGTATAGGTACTGGTCTTGCCGATTACCGCAACAAAAACTGGCAGTTCGCATTCAGCAAGGAACTGAGCAGCTTCAGGCTGGTACTGCCCTGCATAGACAAGGAAAGAACCTGTAGGGTCGGAAACCCTGCCCCTCCAGTATTCAGAGTCTGTGCCTATATCTTCTTTTTCGATAAGTGTACCCACAATAAAGATGCGGTTCACTTTCGCCCCTGTTGGAGTAAGGAGATACTGCGGAGCATACTGGTCGCTTTCATCCTTTGATGTGAGGTTCGAGTCTTTCAGTTCCCGGGCAAAAACCCGTCGAGCTGCCTCCCTGAAAAAGCCTGCCATTTATTTCACCTCCGGTTGAGAAAGCGGTTCAGAAAGCATCTGGTCAAGGAGCTCCCTGTCAAGAGAGGTCCTTGGAGTAATAGATTCCACAAGGATATAGCGGTCAAGCTTGTGTCCGGTGATGGTATAATACCTGCCGACAAGTTCATGTTTCAGTTTGTCCAGTACAACCCCGGGATCAAGGGCATCTGCAGCCATTGCAATGGCGCTGTCAAGGGAAATTCCTGAAAGCTCTTCAGTAAGTTCCCTGTTAATCAGGGCGTCCTGAGTGGAAGTTCCGGAATCAAGGACCGCTTTTATCCTGAGGTCATATTCCCCTTTGACCTTCCCGTGTTCTGCACAGGCACCTTTAACCAGAGCCCTTTTGCATTCAGGACAGCGTTTTATAAGTCCGGACCCTGTCTGAATATCAACGAGGGCCCCGAAATAGGTAGACATGGAGGTCTTTACTTCAATATCTTCATCCAGTAATTCTATGGAGCTTGACCTGTTAAGCTGGACCTGAGCCTTGCCGTTCCATTCGCTGACAACTACATTTTTCAGCTTGTAGCTCTTGCCTTCTTCCATGTCCGGAAGTTCGGAGCTTGCCCAGTTGGTGAATTTGATCACTCCGGTTTCGTCACCTATAAGCCCCGCCTGTTCTATCGACTCGTGGGAGTTCTCCCAGAGCTGGACAACTTTTCCTCTTACGGTTGCCCACTGGTTTCCGACAAGATCAGCAATGTTCCTGAGCTCAGCTTCCCTTGATACAGGAGTGAAGTCACCCCCTCCCACTTCAACAGGCTCGGAGAGTTTCTCTATGGAACTGTTCTTATTAACCTGAACCTGGAACCTATCGTTATATTCCCCGACAACTACACTCCTGAGAAGGTAGCTCTCTCCCTGCTCAAGAAGGGGAAGTTCGGCATTTTTCCAGATGGTAAACTTTATGATTCCGGTCTCATCCCCCAGAAGCCCAACCTGAGAAATGGATTCATGAGTGTTTTCCCAGAGCTGAACAACCTTTGCTCTAAGGTTTGCCCACTGCCCGTTCTCCGTAATGTCCACAATTTTGGTGAGCTGGGGTTCAGCCTGCCTGACATAAAACTCATTTTTAGGAATAGAATATTTCTTCAAAAAGTAGTTTGTTACGCTGCGCTGCGCTTCATTTGAAGGTACCTTGAACTTCTTAATCAGCTCGTCGAGTCTGCTTTCGATGTCCTCAACAGGCACATCGATGCCAAGTTTCATAAACCGGTCTCTAATGGATTCTGCCGTTTGTTTCATGTTTCATTCTCCTCAAGCCTCATGGTTATCATATTTTTATTGTGAGGCACTCTAAATTACTGCAGCAGAGGATATAAAGTTGAGTGACGCGGGGTGAAAGTATTCTTCCAGCAGGGAGCAGCTGTCTTGTTAAGACAATTGTAACGAACTGCAAGCCTGAAAAGGTGCCTGCTTCTTAGACTCAACCCAATTTTGAGGAACGAGTTTATCCTTTTTAAGGCAGTCCCGCTTCACCCAGGAGAACCGGTTTTCGTTCTCCTGCCTCTGCTTCGAAATTAGCCTCAAATTTCTTATATGTTTTTTTACTGATTGGTTATGTAACCGAATGGATCTGTTAAATAGAGTAAACAGTAAAATTATCTATCAGTAGCCCTGTTTTGCTATTCTACAGTCCTCCTTAGATTGCCAGCCATCCGTTGATCTGTCCACAAGGCACTTTGTAATAAAAAGTGTTTTGCAGGTATTGATCACACTGTCCGTAACACCAGTCACTTTGTAAAATTTTTCTAGCAACTTTAGAATAGATTGTTTCTTAATATTGATATATTTTGGGATGTCAGGTGTCTTCGGCAGCTGAAAAAATATAAAAAATATTTATATCATTCAGGTATTCGAACTTTAAGAACTGACTCATTTCACAATAATATAGTTTTCCAGAAAGTAAGCAAAACTATATCAGGTTTCTGACAATTACAGGCATCAGGATATTCAATACTGACAATTCAGGCAATCATTGAAGAAGCAGTTGTAATAGGAACATCCTCTAATTTGCAGCTATAATAATACTCAAACTTACCACCATAATCTTCGGAATTACTGGAAAAGATGGAACTTAGTTCACTTTTTAAAGCAGACGCCGCCACTTCTTATATATATTTTTCCCCTTTTTATAGATCCGAAATTCATTGGAATATTATATAAAAATATCTTTAAAGAGTCGTATTGTATAAATGCTGTTTTATATATTAATCCAACGGTTTTTGAAGGGAATGTATAAATTCTAAAAAATGTTTTTTAACTCTATGAAAGCTATTATCCTCGCAGCAGGGGAAGGACTGCGATGCAGGCCTCTTACTCTTACTCGTTCCAAAGTAATGCTTCCTGTCGCCAACAGGCCTATTCTGGAACATGTCATATCTTCGCTTGAAAAAAACGGGATCAAAGAGATCATCCTGGTTGTCGGGTATGAAAAAGAGCGCATAATGAACTATTTTGAAGACGGGCTGAACTTTGGGGTGAACATATCATATGTCGAGCAAAAAGCCCAGCTAGGTACAGCGCATGCAATTGAACAGGCAAAAAAACTTATAAGCCCCGAAGATTCCGAATTCATTGTCCTGAACGGGGACAACCTCATAGAACCCAAAACCATAGCCGACCTCCTTAACAACTATGAAGGCGATGCAAGCATCTTAACCGTAAGAATGGAAGATACGGCAGGTTATGGAGTAGTTATTAAAGAAAAGAAGAGAGTCACCCAGATTCTGGAAAAAAGGCCAGGAGGCTTAAGCCGTTTTGTAAACACCGGAATATATATTTTTACGCCGCAGGTCTTTGAAACCATTGAAAAAACCCCCATATCAGAAAACGGAGAATATGCAATAACCGATACTCTCCAGCTTATGATTGATGAGGGAAAAATGGTCACCTCAGTTAATACAGAATCAAAATGGCTGGATGCGGTTCACGCATGGGATCTCCTGAAAGCAAATGCTATCGTGCTAAATTCCCCCAAAAACATGAAGCAGGAAGGAGAACTTGAAGAAGGAGTGATAATTCGCGGAAAAGTTGCAATAGGTAAAAACACAAGAATCCGTTCCGGAACTTATATTGTAGGTCCTGTAGTAATCGGGGAAAACTGTGATATAGGACCTAATGTAGTAATTTTGCCCTCCACCACGATAGGAGACAACGTGTCCATAAGATCCTTTACCGAGATACAGAACAGTATCATAATGAATGACTGCAGGATTTCTTCTCATGGACAGATTTCGAACTCTATAATTGGAAGCAATAATACTCTTGGCCCCGGTTTTACTGCAGAGGAAAAGGAAAACCTTGAGATAAACCTTAACAGCAAGATCCACAAGGCTCCAAAGCTCGGCGCTATACTTGGGGACGACAACCGCATAGGAGGCAGGGTGCTCGTGAAAGCAGGAGTAATGATTGCTGTCAATTGTCAGGTAGAATCCGGAAACACCATTTACAGAGACCTGTCCCGTGATTCGGTGGTTCTCTAAGCTCATATGAGGGAGATTAAAAAATGTGTGGAATTGTAGGATATGCAGGGCGAAATGCTGCTGCGCCGGTAATTATAGAATCTCTTAAAAAACTTGAATACAGGGGATACGACTCGGCAGGGATTACAGTCCTTGGAAACGGGATTGAAACACACAAAGCAGTGGGAAAAATCGTAAATCTCGAATCCGAAATTCCGAAGAACCTTGGAGGAACTATCGGGATAGGACACACCCGCTGGGCAACTCACGGTCGTCCAAGCACGGTAAATGCTCACCCCCACAACTCAGGAAACCCGGATAAAATCTCGCTGGTGCATAACGGGATTATTGAAAATTACATGGCATTAAAAGAGCGGCTCACTGGAGAAGGCTACATATTCAAATCTGAAACCGATACAGAAGTAGTCGCACACCTTCTGCATAAACACATGTATGGAAGCCCGGATGGAAAAACAGCCCGGTGTGACCTCCTTGCAGGACTTAGAGAAGCTTTAAAGGAGATTGAAGGTTCCTATGCTCTTGCAATACTCTCTGCAGATGAGCAGGGAAAACTTGTGCTTGCCCGCAAGGACAGCCCTCTTGTTATAGGGCTTGGAAAAGGGGAAAACTTTGCCGCATCTGATGTAACTGCTTTTCTGAATTATACCAGGGATGTAATCTTTGTAGATGACTATGAGACTGCAGTCCTGACCCCCGACAGTGTAAAGGTGTTTGATAAAGAAGGAAACCTCAAAGAAAAGAAAATAGAAAAAATAGAATGGGACTTTGAAGCTGCAGAAAAAGCAGGTTACGAGCATTTCATGCTGAAAGAGATCCACGAACAGGTCAGTGCAATCCATAATACTCTGGCAGGAAAGGTCTCGGAGCTTGAAGGAGCCATATACTTAAAAGAACTGAACCTCAGTGAAGATGAAATAAAGAAACTTTCAAGGGTTCAGATTCTCGCCTGCGGAACTTCCTGGCACGCAGGTTTGCTCGGGAAATATCTGTTTGAACAGCTGGCAGGAATTCACTGCGACATTGACATATGCTCTGAGTACAGGTACAGAAACCCTGTTATGAATGAAGGTACCCTTGCCATTGCGATTACCCAGTCAGGAGAAACCGCTGATACACTTGCAGCCGTGCGGGAGATTATGTCTTACAACTGTCCCACCCTTGCAATCACAAATGTTGTGGGAAGCACGATAACAAGAGAGGCAAACAGTGTGCTGTATACAAGGGCAGGCCCTGAGATAGGAGTTGCTGCCACGAAAACTTTCAGTACTCAGCTCATCTGTCTTTACCTTCTCGCTGTAAAGTTCGCTCTTGTAAGGGGCAAGCTGAGTCCCGATTATGTAAAAAGTTTCATCACGGAACTCAGAAAAGTCCCGGGAGAAGTTCAGCAGATTCTCAACCAGAAAGAACTGGTAAAAGAATGCGCTGAGAACTTTGCCCATGCAAACAGCTACTTCTTCCTTGGCAGGCACCTGAGCTACCCGATAGCGCTTGAAGGAGCCCTGAAACTCAAGGAGATTTCATACGTGCATGCCGAAGGATTTGCTGCAGGAGAACTGAAACACGGACCTATTGCCCTGCTTGACGAAGGGACTCCTGTAGTTGCAATTGCCACTAAAGGGCAGACTTATGATAAGATGCTCAGCAACATAAAAGAAGTGAAAGCCAGGGACGCTTATGTAATAGCAGTTGCCAATATCAATGATACAGAAATAGCAAAATATGCGGATGTTGTCCTTAGAGTTCCGCAAAGTGATGAACTGCTGGCTCCACTTTTGAGTGTTGTTGTGCTTCAGCTGCTTGCTTACTACACTGCCCTTGCCAGGAACTGCGCTATTGATAAACCCCGCAACCTTGCAAAGAGTGTCACTGTAGAGTAATAGCAAAAACTTAGAAATTCAGGGTTTGGAACTTAAACAGATCAGTAAAGGAAAATAAGCTTTCAGAACAGAACTTAACTTCATGAAATATGGAGTGGGATTTATGAAACTCTTCGGATCTTCAGGAATTAGAGGTATAGTCAACAAGGAAGTAACGCCTGAACTTGCACTGCAGGTAGGGCTTGTTCTCGGAAGCCGGAAAAAAACTGCGGTTATAGGAAGAGACCCCAGGGTTTCGGCTCCCATGATCGAGCACGCCCTTGTTGCAGGGCTGACTGCAGCAGGCTGCGATGTCACCAAAGTGGGCATGGTAACCACTCCCACCCTTGCATATGCAGCCAGGAAATATGAGTGCGGCGTAATGGTTACAGCTTCACACAACCCCTCAGAGTATGTTGGGATAAAGCTGTGGAACCCTGACGGTATGGCTTTTGATTCAGCCCAGCAGGAAGAAATTGAAGAAGCCATTGAAAAAGGAGACTTTTCGCTGGCTCCCTGGAACTTAATAGGAAAAATTGCTGAAGACGAGAATGCCATCCGGGATCACATGCATATGATCGAAGAACTTGTAGGAGATTCAAAGCTGCGTGTGGTTCTTGACTGCGGATGCGGAGCTGGAAGCACAATATCCCCTTATCTCCTGCAGGAACTTGGCTGTCAGATAATAACTCTGAATTCCCAGCCTGACGGGCATTTCCCGGCAAGAAACCCCGAGCCCAACGAACAGAACCTCTCACTGCTTAAAAAGGCAGTTGTTGATTTCGGAGCCGACCTTGGAATAGCACATGACGGGGACGCAGACAGGATGATGGCAGTGGATGAAAAGGGCAATTTCGTGTCCGGGGACGAGCTGCTTGCAATATTCGGGCGTTTTGAATGCGAGGATAAAAAAGGGTCTGTTGTAGTGCCTGTGGACACCTCCATGATGGTAGATGATTATCTTGAAGGCTCGGAAATCATAAGGACAAGAGTAGGGGACGTTTATGTTGCAGAGGGCATAAAGCAGTACGGTGCAATCTATGGCGGAGAGCCTTCAGGAAGCTGGATTTTCCCGAAGATCTCTTACTGCCCGGACGGGATTTATGCAGCTGCAAAACTTGTTGAAATTGTCGGGGAAAAGAAGCTGAGTGAACTCAGGGCAGAACTTCCAGTTTATGCCACAAAGAGAGGCGCTCTAGCCTGTCCGAATGAAAAGAAAGCAGAGTTCATGAAAAAGGTAAAAGCAAAACTGGAACCGCTCGGAAAAGTCCTTGATATTGACGGCATCCGTGTGGAACTTGAAGACGGCTGGGTGCTTGTCCGCCCCTCGGGTACGGAAGCGAAAGTAAGGATTACCGCAGAAGCCCGCGAAAACGTGGACGGAATTTATGAGATGGCAGAAAAGATAGCGAAGGAGGCGCTTAAATGAAAGCTGTTGTCCTTGTGGCAGGCAAAGGCACAAGGATGGAGCCTCTTACTTCCGACTGCCCGAAGGTGATGCTTCAGGTAGCAAACAAACCGATACTTGAGCATATCCTGAATTCGGCCATAGAAGCAGGTATCGAGGGCTTTGTCTTCATTACCGGCTACCTTGAAGAGCAGATAAAAGCTCATTTTGGGGACGGTAGCAAATGGGGAGTGAGCATCGAGTACGTGCAGCAGAAAGAGCAGTTAGGGACTGCAAATGCTATAGGTTATGCCAGAGGGCATGTTGAAGGAGCATTCCTTGTACTTAACGGAGATATGCTCATCGGGCAGAAGGACTTAAAAGCCCTTGTCTCGAGAAAAGAAGAAGCTGTTATCTGCGTAAAAGAGGTGGAAAACCCCTCGGATTTCGGAGTGCTTGAAACCAAGAATGGTAAAGTAATCAGGATAATTGAAAAGCCGAAAAACCCACCGACCAAACTTGCAAACGCAGGAATTTACCTTTTCAGAGAATCCATTTTTGACTTTATTGACAGGACCCAGCCTTCCGTGAGAAACGAATTTGAGATCACAGACTCCATCCAGATGCTGATCGACAGCGGAGCTCCTGTAGGTTACAGCCCTCTCGAAGAAAGCTGGATTGACATAGGGTATCCCTGGGACCTCCTGAAAGCAAACGAGCACTTATTAAAAACTCTGAAAGGCAGCTGCCAGGGTACTGTTGAGCCAAACGTTACTTTAAAAGGGGAGGTCTCAATCGGAAAGGGATCTCTTATCCGGAGCGGGGCTTATATCGAGGGACCTGTGATAATAGGAGAGAACTGCGATATCGGGCCTAACTGTTATATCCGCCCTTCAACAGCGTTGGGCAACCGCGTCAGAATAGGAAATGCCGTGGAAGTTAAGAATACAGTTGTTATGGAAGGCACTCACGTAGGACATCTGAGTTACGTGGGAGACAGTATAATAGGGCGCCGCTGCAATTTCGGAGCCGGTACGAAAGTTGCAAACCTCCGCCACGACGGGAAAAACATAAAGGTAATGCTCAAAGGCAGGATTATTGACTCAGGCAGAAGAAAACTCGGCGTGATCATGGGAGACGATGTGCATACGGGAATCAATACAAGCATAAATATAGGTGTGGTAATGGAAAAAGGAAGAGCCACACTTCCCGGAGAAGTGGTTAAGCACTGAGAATTCAACTAAAGTCTGAAAAAGAGGCAAAAAACCCTCCTTTTCCCTGATGGAGTAAGGAGGGGAATCTCCTGCATAATCAGTTATCCAGATTTACTCTGTCAATTCAATTTATTTTTTATTTGAGTTTATTCAAGCCTGTTTTGTGGAGTTGTGAATACTCTCAGGGCTTATGAATACAGTTGCTGTATACTCCATAGCACGGTCTTTCGGAAGAAACCCTTGATTTCCACATTGAGAGAACCCTCATTCATATTCTCTACGGCTTTTCTCAAAGGATCATCCGAATTAAGTATCTCTCTTATCGTTTCTTCGTCTGTTTCAATAGTTATGGTAGGACCGAACTTTGAATTCGGATCATTGGGTGTGTCATAACTGTAAAAGTCTCCTACTTTTCCACCATTCATAAGTGCAGTTACATAGAGCATTTCACCATTGTTAAGCTTTATTTTCGCGGCAATCTCCTCACTTCCAACCAGCCTCTGAACAAGCACGGGAACATTATCAAAGTTCTCGTTGTAAATCTTCATCTGGGCACTCAACTCGGAATAAAGATCGTTCTCTGCACTGGAATTAATAGAAGTTGTATAGGTACCGGCAGGTGTAATATCACCCGCACTGGAGGCTACACCTGTTATTTGAGCAAGCAAAAGCACTGATAATAATAAACTCAGAATTCTATTTTTACTGCAAGAAACCATAATTGAAAATAAGAAGAAAGGATATAAAAAAGTTCTCAATAGATATAAAATTTTAAAAAAAATATGAGAGTATGTGTTGAAATTCTTATAGACTGAAAAATCCATATTTTTATTATCTTCAAGAAGAACTCTTCAAGAAGGACCGGCGATAACTAGAGCAGAATTTACATAAAAATGTCAGCAATCCCCACATTTATTGCCCAGAGCATAAGTTTTTGCAGAAAAATTGCATCTTCAACCGTCAGCTTGCCGGATTTCACAGCCTTGTTGAACTCCTGTACAGGGAAAGAAGATTCAATAATTGAGCGAACCGTTGCTTCATCACTCCTGACTGTTGATGACGGCTCCTGATCGGTTAATGCCTCCAGTTTTTCGAATTCAACGAATTCCGCATTATCCGTGGTGCCCCATGCGTATAATTCTCCACCATTCTCAAGGGTTATGACGAAAAGGATCTGTTCGTCTCCTGTAAGACTTTTCAAAATACCAGGAAGAAGGTCGAGGTTCTGATTGTAGATCCCTATATTATAGTCAATCAGATCAAACATAAGACATGATCACATATTTGCAATATAACTGGATAAAAATAGTGTATTAGTTAAAGGCTGAAAAAATAAAAAATAGAACAAAAAAATAAAAACTTACCGGGATAAGTTTATCCAGCGGCAAGAGTTACAGTTTAAGAGAGGGTCTGAATATCTCAGAACAGTACTTGTCGAAGACCTGGTCCTCAACCTGTTCGCAGATTTTCTTATAATCTTTCGACTTTGGGTCGTGCTTGCTCATAGTCTTTTTGACTTCAGCGTTCATTTTGTCAAGAGTTTTCTGGTCGAAACCTTCCGTGTTCTCCATAGTAAACATACAAATCATACTCTGGAACTAACTTAGATGCTTAAGTTTTTTTACGTTGTTCAAATTTCTACGAATATACTACAATACAAATATGTTAATTAGGCAGTACACTGGATTAATTACCAGTTTTAACTATTCTGGAAAATAGTTTAATTTGATAATTAAAATATTTATATTATTGATCTAATATATTAGCTTTCCCTCTGATCAATTTCATTTGTAAATGTAATGAATAGATCTGAAGGGTATACAAAGAACCCGTTATGAAAGCCTCTTTACTTAAATAGACTACTCATTAAGGCCTGCATATCGTTTGTTCAAACAGGTTTTAATCAATAAGCTCTTTATCCGTACTCCTATAAATATTTTACATCAATATGATATCCTTCAGGATGCACATCTGTAATTGAGTATCTCAATATATAATGGTTACCTGAAGTTATAATGATTTCAGATAAAGCAGAAAAGAACATTCAGAAAAAAATGACTTTCACGGAAAAAATTCTTATTTACAGAGTAAGGAGAAGGCTTTCGTAATCGAATCTCAGGGCTGGATCATGGGTTAATTTTATTATCCCCTCAGGTCACTATAGGGTATAGAAAAGTATTCGAGTTGATAACAAAGTGCGACCAGTCTCACAAAGAGTGAATGCGAAAAAGACTCACGAGAACAATACCGAGTTTGGGAAGTCAACATCCGAACTTCTTATCCTGAAGCCTGAAGGATATCCCCTGAGCGGCATGATGGAAGAGTACCCGGTTATTGAAAACAGGGATGTCTTTGAGTTCTATGCACGGGAGCAGTGGAGCGGATACGTTGCCCGCAAAGGAGACTATCTCTTTGACAAGAGGATGTTCCCGGACTTTGCATACCGCATTATAGATGTGGAACCCGCAGAATCCATAATAGGCAGCTCAACGTCGATTATCGTAACCGAAGAGGAAACAGGGATTTCGTCCTCTTCAGAAATAAAAAGTGATGTTTCATTTGAAGACGTCATAGGGCAGGAACTTGCAAAGCAGAAGTGCAGGCTGATTGAACGCTTCCTCGAAGAGCCCGAACGCTTCGGGAAATGGGCACCGAGAAATATCCTGTTCTTCGGTCCCTCAGGCACAGGAAAAACCATGCTTGCAAAAGCCCTTGCAAACAAAACAGATGTGCCGATCATTCCTGTCAAAGCCACACAGCTGATAGGGGAATATGTAGGAGATGGAGCCCGCCAGATCCACCAGCTTTATGACCGCGCAGAAGAGACAGCTCCCTGCATAATCTTTATTGACGAACTTGATGCCATAGCCCTCGACAGAAGGTTCCAGGAGCTAAGAGGAGACGTCAGCGAAATCGTAAATGCCCTTCTTACAGAAATGGACGGAATAGTTGAACGCGACGGGGTCTGTACCATCTGTTCGACAAACCGGATCAATTCCCTGGACTCTGCCGTAAGAAGCAGATTCGAAGAGGAAATAGAGTTTGTCCTGCCAGGGGAAGAAGAAATCGTCCATATTCTGGAATCAAATGTGAAAACCTTCCCCCTGAATGTAGAGGAATGTGATTTTCAGGCACTTGCAAAGAAGGCAAAAGGGCTTTCAGGCAGAGATATTGTCGAGAAAATCCTTAAAACAGCCCTGCATCAGGCAATCATCGAAGACAGGGAGATTGTCACAGGCAAAGACTTTGAAAAAGCCCTTGCAAGATTGGGCAGGAAGGATTTCACCCCGGACCCGACTCACCTGTACGTATAAACTAAAAACAAGAACTGAAGGGAAAGTGCCTGTTTACTTTCTCTCTATTATAATATTACATTTCTATTAATTTTTACAGGCATTCTCTTCTTTTTTATTTCATGGAAAAAACTTTAAGAAAAATTAAAAAAACTATTTCTGCTAAAGCCTCTGGGATAGCTTTATGTACAGAAATCGTTATTTTTCTATCAGAAATCATATTTAAGCGAAGTCTTAACTATACCCGAAACAAGATTTAAAAGGGATTCCCATGAATGAAATACGTGAAGTAGATCGTTTTAAATGCAAAGTCATAAATGTGATCAAGAACCTGGCCTGGAAAGGTGTAACAGTCGAAGAAATAGACACAAAAGGAAGAGTGTATTTTGGAAGGGTTAGCGGAGAAACCGAAATCAACCCGGGGGACATATTCTACCTTGGAGTCAAACCGATCTATGAAATAGAAGACAAGACAATGAGAGTTACACTTTATGATGCTGAAGACAAACAACTTGACTGGACACTTGTTTGAACAGCCTGGAACTGAAATATGGTTAGATTAAAACCTGGTTCGGATAAAGATTCATCCTACAGGCTTATTTCCTTAAGAGGATTTAATCTACTTTTAAATCCTGTTTTTAAAAAACGAAATCACTTATAAATCCCTCAGTACCCGATTCACTCGGGCCGATAAGGCACCTCAAGTTCCATCAGATCTTCGGCTACAATAACATTTTCAAATACTTTTTTCGAATCCTTCATGATAGGTTCCACATCATCGGTGTAGCGTGAGCTGATATGAGTAAGGACCAGTTTCCTGACCCCTGCCTCCATTGCAAGAGCTGCTACCTCACCTGCTGTCGAATGCATGGACTCTACCGCCCAGTCTGCCATCTCGTCGGCAAAGCTGCCGTCATGGATTAAAAGGTCGGCATCCCTGCTGGCTTCGAGCACTGCTTCACAGGGTCTGGTATCCCCGGAGTATATTATTGTCCTTCCAGGTCTTGGAGCTCCTACGACTTCTTCGGGCTTTACGACCTTTCCGCTGACCTCTACAGGGCTGCCCTTCTGAAGTTTCGCAAAAAGGGGACCGGGAGGGACACCGAGCTCTACTGCTCTTTCCCTGTTAAAACGACCGGGGCGGAGGTTTTCAATAAGGGCATAGCCAAGACTTGGTACGCTGTGTTCTGTCCCTAAAGCCCGAATCAAATACCCCTCCCCTTCGACAATATCCCCGGGTTTCAGTTCCATGCCCCTAATTTCGTATTTGAGGTTGAAATAACCAAGAGCCTTGAAGAGCTCGGTAAATTCCCGGGTCCCGGCTGGTCCATAAATCATGAGAGGCTCTTTTCTGCCCATAAAAGACATGGTCTGGATCAGACCCGGAATTCCCAGAAAATGATCGGCATGGAAATGACTGATAAAAATAGAGGACAGGCTCATCATCCCTGTTTTTGCCCTCATCATCTGCTGCTGGGTGCCTTCTCCGCAGTCAAAGAGTATAAGCTCCCCCTCTCTGTTGACCATTACTGCTGACGGATTTCTGTTGCGGGTCGGGAGAGACCCTCCAGTGCCAAGAAAAGTTATGCGAAGCATGATGAACTCACTGATTAAACTCATGATTTATGATGAATACTGATTGATATGACGATTACTCATGTATGATGGACTGGCTGATTATAAAGAATTCACTGATTACATCCGGAGTATTTATTGATTCCTGCTCACCTTACCAGTTGGAGTATTTATTGATTCCTGCTCACCTTACCAGTTTATACTAAGGACCGGACAGTAAAAGGATGCCCGGGAAATTCGAGAATAGAAGTATAATATACAATATATAGAAGTTTCGCAATAAAACTCAGGAAAGATGGGATACTATTTATTATAAAAGCTCTTTAAACCCTACAGATTTGCGTTTCTGTCAAACCTCTCTTCTTAGAAGATGGTCTTCCCCAGAAGAAACTATCCTGTAATGGAATTTATCTATACAGGTTCGAGCCATCTATCTGGATATGAGCCATCTATCTGGATAATGATGAAGAGAACTGCTTATCACCAATTACAAATGAAGAAAAAGGAACCGTCGTCACATGTCAGGAAATTATGGAAAAGTTTATCTTGTGGGTTCTGGTCCAGGTGACCCTGAGCTCCTTACCCTGAAAGCCCGCCGGCTGATTGATAATGCTGAAGTCATTGTTTATGATCAGCTTCCCGGAAAAGCAATTCTGAGCTCAATGCCGGAAAGTGCAGAGAAGATTGATGTGGGAAAATATGCAGGCAACCACACCATGACCCAGTCCGAGATCAACGAAGTGCTTGTTCAGAAGGCAAAGGAAGGCAAAATGGTAGTCCGCCTGAAAGGAGGAGACCCATACGTCTTCGGAAGGGGAGGAGAAGAAGCCGAGGTGCTTGTAGCAGAAGGCATAGAATTTGAAGTCGTTCCCGGGATCACATCCGCAATCGCAGTGCCTGCTTATGCCGGAATTCCTGTAACCCACAGGGAAAGCACGTCGATGGTCACCTTCATAACCGGACACGAAGACCCAACAAAAGAAGAAAGCGGACTCGACTGGAAGACCCTGGCAAAATTCAACGGGACAATTGTAATCTTCATGGGCGTAAAGATGCTCAGGCGAAACACCGAAGAGCTTATAAAGCACGGCAAAGACCCAAAAACCCCTGTTGCAGTAATAGAGAGGGGGACCCGACCTGACCAGAGGGTAACCGTGGGAACCCTTGAAAACATCGCTGACCTGGCAGAAGAAAGAAAAGTAAAAGCCCCTGCCATCACAGTTGTGGGAGATGTCGTTAACCTGCACGATATCCTCGGAGAACAGATTACTGATGCGGAGTTTTAACCCATAAAGTGATAGGAGTAGGTAAATATGGCAGAAGAGAAAATTCCCGTGCTTGCAATCATGAGGCCTGAAAGCTACAGGGAAAAATCAGAAGCAATTGCCAGAGAGTACGGTTTTGAGCCCTTATATGTCCCGATGATAAAGCTGGAAGGAATAAAGGATGAAGGGTTCGAGCCTTTTGTAAAAAGGGTCATTGACGGGATTTCAGATTACATTGTATTCACAAGTGCAAACGGAATAACTTTCACACTGGACAAACTCTCGAATGCAGAAAAAGAGAGCTTCATCTCAGCTCTGAAAAAAAGCAAAGTAATAGCAATTGGTCCGAACACGGAAAAAGAGCTTGTAAAAATAGGAATTGAAAATTCTTTCCTGCCTGCGGACTACAGTTCCGAAGGGATCGTAGAAGCTCTCTGCCCGGAAGTTAAAGGAAAAACTGTTGACCTTGCTAGAAGTGCTTATGGGGCAAAAGTCTTAATCGAAGGCCTTGAGAAGTGCGGGGCAACGGTTTACGAGACTCATGTGTATACCCTCACTATCCCTGAAGGTGAAGCCCAGAAAGAGCTCATAGAACGCACCCTTGCAGGAGAGGTTGACGCTTTTGCCTTTACAAGCTCCATGATGGTTAAAGGTTTTATGAGGCACGCGGAAAACCTGGGAGAATCAGAGGCTGTAAAAGAGGCTCTCAGCAGGGCTGTTGTGGGTGCAATCGGTACCCCTACGGGAAATACCCTGAAAAAACACGGGGTCAATGCAAACGTAATCCCTGATGAGTTCACATTTGAAGCATTGATAAAAGCTATGAAAAAAGAGCTGTGAAAAACAGCTCTAAAGCCGGTTCACAGCCTTAAAGCCGGTTCAAAAAACAATACTTAATAAAACAATACTTAATACTTCTGGAAAACAATCTCAATTTTGACGGATCTACATGATAGGCATTTCAAAACTTTACTGCGGAGTCGTGGAGCCTTCTGACGCCCTTCGTTATGGGAGGGACTCTAAGAGGCTTCCCTCTCACCTTCTGCAGTTTTCAAAAGATAAAAAGCCGGTTGTAGTCTGGAACATGACACACCGCTGCAACCTGAAATGTGTCCACTGTTATGCTCAGGCAAAAGATGAGGAGTTTAAAAACGAGCTCTCTACAGAAGAGGGAAAAGCCCTTATTGATGACCTTGCAGCCTTTGGCTCTCCGGTTATGCTCTTCTCGGGTGGCGAGCCCACAATGCGGAAAGACCTGCCCGAACTTACAGCCTATGCGCGCGAAAAAGGGATGAGAGCAGTTATTTCTACAAACGGGACCCTCATAGACAGGCCTCTTGCAAAAAAGCTAAAAGAGGTAGGGCTTTCTTATGTAGGAATCTCCCTTGACGGCATAAGAGAGACAAACGACAAATTCAGGGGCATGAGAGGGGCTTTTGATGCAGCCCTCCGGGGCCTTCACAACTGCCAGGAAGAAGGCATAAAAGTAGGGCTCCGCTTCACGATCAACAGGCAAAATGTAAAGGATATCCCTGCTATCTTTGACCTGCTTGAGCAGGAAAATATCCCGAGGATATGCTTCTACCACCTGGTCTATGCAGGCAGGGGCTCGAAAATGGTGGACGAAGACCTCTCCCTTGAAGAGTCCAGGCAGGCTGTGGACCTCATTATGGAAAGGACAAAAAAACTGCACGAAAAAGGATTTCCTGCAGAAGTCCTTACCGTGGACAACCACTGCGACGGCCCCTACATTTACCTGAAAATGCTGAACGAAAACCCGAAAAGGGCTGCCGAGATTTTTGAGCTTCTTTCCATGAACCAGGGCAATTCTTCAGGAATAGGGATAGGATGCGTGTCCTGGGACGGTTCGGTTCACGCAGACCAGTTCTGGAGGCACTATTCCTTCGGAAACGTGCGGGAAAGGCCTTTCAGCGAGATCTGGACCGACCTCGGGGATGAACTCATGGCAGGGCTCAAGAACAGAAAGCCCCTTATCCAGGCACACGGAGACCGTTGTGCAAAATGCAAATGGTTTGATGTCTGCAACGGAAACTTTAGAGTAAGAGCCGAAGCCGTATACGGAAACGTCTGGGCAGACGACCCTGCATGCTACCTTACAAAAGAAGAAATAGGATATGATGAAGCCTGAAAATAATTCAGGCTTACTTTTTTAGCTTTTCTCTTCCATCTGCAGCTTTCCGGGTTCTTCTTTATTTTTACTTCTGACTTTCCTATGTTAAACTGAATATCGTCAAAAACACTCCGTTTAGCCTGAGAAAACCTTCTTTTACCCTCTGGTGCGGTTAAATAATACAGTTAAATCCCGTTTCATTTAGCCCTTTCATGTCAGTTTTTTTTAATTGTTAGTTTTTTAGCTCTTAGCTGGTTTTTATCGCTTCATTCATCTTTTGACTTTCTGGCGATTAATTTTAGCTTTCTTTTTTCTTCTTATTTATTACGGGAAAGATCGCTCTCCTCCGTCGAGCGGGACAAGAAAGACTCAGTGCAGCGAATGACGTTGCATGGATTGGAGGATTGTAATTTTGTCCTTATCAAACTAAAGACTATTTGCTGGAAAAAGACATCATACTCGCATACAGACTGAACGATGTTACCCTGCCGCCTGAAAGAGGATTTCCCCTTCAGCTTGTGGCTGAGGATAAGTACGGGTATAAATGGGCAAAATGGATATTAAGGATCGAACTCAGAGACTCACCTTACAGAGGTTACTGGGAGGAGCGAGGATACAATAACACAGCCGATGTTGGCGGACCTGATTTTGAAAGATGAGGATAAAACTCCTTATTGAAACACCAATAATAATATAAGATACACGGGTTATAGTATACTGTTGACAGCGTTGAAGATTCAAAGCCATAAAATCAAATCCTGTAACTGGTTATGTTGATTATTACAGGGTTTCGAGTATAACTGCCTTTTATTACACTGGTTTTTTAAGAGCCGGGTTTCAGGAATATCTAAATTTCATGAGATTCTGACAGATGTCTAATTTCGTTGCCGTACTAAATTTCATGATTATTATCAGCAATACTGTCAAAATTTGGATTCACAGCCGATTAAATAGGAGATACAGCCGCTTAAGTAAAGAGATAAACTATGAAGCAAAATATTGTTGAGGTTATTTCTGGAAAAATGGGGTTGATTTGAAGTGGCAAATCGCCATGTCAATACTCTGTACCCTGGAGACCCGTTCAGGGACTGGCTTGTAGAAGAGGTTGTCGGAAACAGGATTCGCAACAAACAGTGCTGTGTAAACGTTTTTAAGTACAATTCCTCTCATACTGTCTGCAGGTATCAGTTTAAAGGAGAACATTTCAGCGTAATGGCAAAATTTTTTGCCGAACCCACAGGGAAGCTGAAAGCTTACAATCCCTATAAAGGCATGATGAACGAGTACCGAAACCTGAAAAAAGCAGCTTCGATAATAGATGTTGCAAAGCCCCTGGCAGTAAGGAAAGATTTTAACTGTGTCCTTGTAACCGAACACATACCCGGAAAATCCCTGGGCTGGTACCTTAAACGCGAAGAGGACCTGTATGCAAAACTGGCTGCAGTTGCCCATATGCTGAGGAAGCTGCATGAAAACACACAGTCTTCTTATAACAAAGAAAACGAATTCAGAAATTTTCACGAAGTCATGGACCACCTTAAACTTGATTACAGCACGAGAGAGACTTTTAACAAACTCCTTGGAGAATGGTGGCACAGTTCCTGGCTTGACCGTGAGCACGGCTGTATGGTCCACAGGGACGTTACTCCTTCAAATTATATTTTCTGCAAAGGAAAGCCCTATGCTATTGATTTTGAGAGTTCCTGGTTAGAGGCACATCCTGTAAGAGACCTGGGAATCCTTACTGCAGAACTTAAGAATGAATTCGAATTACGCAAAGGAGGAGGCTGGAAAGCCGAGCCGTATATAGGGAACTTCCTCTGGGAATACAGCCGCGGAGAAAAGGACTTTTACCGCATTACCAGAGTTTTGCCTTTTTTCATGAGTATAGGGCTGCTCCGTTCTGCAAGGCTTCACCAGAGCGAGTACAGGAATTACCTGATAAGAGAAGCACGTGAATGTTTAGGTGCAATAAATAGAGGGAATTAAGGTAATAAGAAAACTTTAAGATCGGAGACAAAATAGAAGACAGAAGGTAAAATTAAGGAGATCGAAAACAATTATTAAGGGGATATGGGAGGCAAGAACATTTCAGCAAATAATGAATCTGATTCAGGTGAGGGAACTGTCACCTTTCTGGGCGATCCTTCAGTAGCAGGGGAAGATACATTTGAGAGCTGTCAGATAAAGGGAGTTATTTTTGACTGCTACCAGACGCTTATCGATATCCATACCGACGAACACACAATCGAGACTTATGAGACCGTAAGCGCATGGCTTGCCTATCATGGCGTAAAGATAAAGCCGGAAAAGCTCTGGGACACATATATGTTTAAGGTCAAAGAAAGGATGGAGGACTCAAGGGAGATATACCCCGAAGTAAAGGTTGAGGAAATCTTTGCCGAGATCTGCCGGGAAAACGCGATCTGGAAAATAGAAGAAAAAAGCCTGGGAATTGAGACTTCAAGGGTCTTTCGGGCGGCTTCTATCCGGAAACTCCGCCCCTTCCCTCAGAGCATAAAGCTGATAGAGCACTGCATAAATATACCCAAGTGCATAATCTCCAACGGGCAGAGAGTCTTTTCCGAACTTGAACTCAGGTTCCTCGGGCTTTATGACTACTTTGATTTTGTTATATTCTCATCCGACTTTGGGTACAAAAAACCTGACCTCAGGCTTTTTATGACCGCGCTAAAAAGGATGGAACTTGAGCTTGAGCCCAAATGTGTTATGTCCCTTGGAGACTCTTACGAAAACGAGATACTTCCAGCCAGAAAGCTCGGGATGCAGGCAATGACCATTCAAGAAGCCTGGAAACATTACGGGATAACGGATTGATTCCAAAAAAACGGGCAGATTTTTAAAAATGAAGGGCAACCCATTTTTGGGTATTTTATCCCGCAATCAATAATCCAGCGCACCTTTTTTTTTCATAAGCATCTGCCGAATTCTCAGGCGATGCCTTTCAGCTCTTTTCTTCGGACAGACGGATCCCACCAGACCACAGCAGACCGGTATTTTCTGACGCAAGGCCCTACTCCGGAATCTCTGTACAATGTCCCAGATTTTACCTTCAACCTCGCCTTATTTTCAGAATTACAGGAGGAAGATATATAGTCATGAGGAACTATATATTTAGATTTAGATCCAACATGAGTATTTGCGAAATATCTATATATTAAAAAATAAATATCTAGATTGATAGAAGATAGACATAGAAAAGACCCAAAAAACTCAGAGATAAAAAACAAAAGAGGACGCTTTATGCTCCAGAACGGAAAAATCAAAGGCTTAATTTTTGACTGCTACAAAACCCTTATTGATATCAAAACTGACGAAAAAAGCCAGGAGACAAACGAGAGAGTAAGCAAATGGTTACTCTATCAGGGGGTAAGGATAGAACCCGACCGGCTCAGAGAAGAGTACAGGTGGAAAGTTATAGGCAGGCTTGGGAATTCAGGCCAGCAGCACCCTGATATCCGCATAGAAGAGATCTTTGCCGAGATCTGTGCAGAAAACGCTTTTAGAGAAATCGATCCCTACTGGCTTGGAATTGAAACGGCCAAGGTCTTCAGAACTGCATCTTTAAAGAAATTGGAAGCTTACCCGCAGAGCCTCCGCCTGCTTGAGAAATACAGAAACATTCCCAAATGTATTGTTTCCAATGCTCAGAGAGTATTTACGGAACAGGAGCTCCGCTTCCTGGGACTGTACGACAGATTTAATTTCGTAATTATGTCTTCTGACCACCGTATCAAGAAGCCTGACACCCGGCTCTTCAGAATGGCTCTCGACGGTCTCGGGCTTGAACCCCGGGAAGTGCTGTCTATCGGAGATACGCCCGAAAATGATATCTATCCACCTCAGAGCCTTGGAATGAATGCCATGCATATCCGGGATGCCTGGAGATATGCATAAAAGGAAAAACACAGTACATGAGAAGGCGAAGAAATGATAATGTGTTCTTCTCCTGGTCAGCAGGCCGTAATAACAGAGTCAATGAAAACAGGTGCTATGGGTTTCATAGTAAAACCTTTCAGGCCTGATGAAATGATAGATATAATGAGAAAGACAACTGAGCCAAACTAACTATTTACAAGCACATAAATTTTCCACCGTTTATCTGGTTATATCGTCCATAAATTGATTAGCAACCATATTCTGAAAAGCATAATAAGAGATTCAATTCAATAAACGTTACACATACTGATTTAAAACATTTTTTCCTTTCATAAAGAATTCCACTACTGAATAGCGCCTTTTGAAATTTAAGTTATCAAGTAAAACTGAAAGATCTGTTTTTATTGCTCAAAGTCGGAGGATTACAGCCTAGAAGGGCTGCAGGATAGAGCCCACAAACAAATATCAATCCGGTAGCCTGATTGATATTAGCTGACTCCTTTTGATAGCCTGTAAGTCGGTTTTCGGATAAAGAAATGCGATCAACAAAAAACAGATTTATAACAGATTTATATTCCTGACAATCGTTGAACAGTAAGAAATTAACATTTTGTTCTAAACCAGATATATTTAAATAATCGCAAGCACTCTAAAACCAAAGAAATTCTTACACTCATTTCTCAATCACGGAGTGTCTTTATGACAGAATCAGAAATTCCAAAAGAATATAATGCAAATGAGGTTGAGAAAAAGTGGATGGAGAAATGGAACCTCTCCATGTACCACTTTAACTGGGGAGAAGATACCCGCCCCCAGTATATTATTGATACCCCACCTCCATATCCTACAGGTAATTTCCATATCGGAAACGCGCTCAACTGGTGTTACATCGACTTTGTCGCCAGGTACAAACGCATGCGCGGATATAACGTGATGTTTCCCCAGGGCTGGGACTGCCACGGCCTGCCAACCGAAGTCAAGGTTGAAGAAATCCACGGGATTACGAAAAACCAGGTCCCGAGAGCCGAATTCCGCAGGATGTGCAGAGAACTTACTGCAGGAAACATTGACAAGATGCGCCAGACAATGCTGCGCCTGGGATTCTCAGTGGACTGGAGCAACGAATTCGTCACCATGGAGCCCTCATACTTCGTAAAGACACAGAAGTCCTTTGTCAGGATGTACAACGGCGGGCATATTTACCACGAAGACCACCCTGTAAACTGGTGCCCCCGCTGTGAAACTGCCATTGCTTTTGCGGAAGTTGAGTATGACCAGGGGCAGACAAAACTTAATTTTGTCCACTTCGACAAGGTAAACATCGCAACCACCAGGCCGGAATTGATGGCAGCCTGTGTTGCAGTTGCAGTTAACCCCAAAGATGAACGCTACAGCCAGTATATAGGCAAAGAAATTACAGTGCCAATTTTCGGACAGAAAGTGAAACTGATTGCTGACGAAGCTGTTGAACCCGAATTCGGTACAGGCGCTGTGATGATCTGTACTTTCGGAGACAAGCAGGACGTGCGCTGGTGGGTTAAGTACGGATTACCTCTCGTAAAAGCCATCGACAAGCAGGGCAAGATGACAAAAGCTGCAGGCAAGTATGAAGGCATGAGCATTCCCGAATGCAGGCAGGCTGTCATTTCCGACCTTAAAGCCGCAGGCTTCCTCTATGACCAGAAGCCTCTTGAGCAGAATGTCGGGCTCTGCTGGCGCTGCGATACCCCTATAGAAATCCTTTCCGAGCCCCAGTGGTTCGTAAAAATCAACCATGAAGACATCCTGAAAGCCGCAGATGAGATTAAATGGTATCCTGAATACATGAAAGTCAGGCTCCAGAACTGGACAGGCACTATGGAATGGGACTGGTGCATCTCCAGGCAGAGGATCTTTGCAACCCCGATCCCGATCTGGTACTGCAAGAAGTGCGGCGAAGTCATGATTGCCGAAGAAAGCTGGCTCCCGATTGACCCGAACGAAAATGCACCAAAGAAAGCCTGTGCCTGCGGTTCAACTGAATTCGAACCCGAAACCGATGTCTTGGATACCTGGATGGACTCTTCTATTACGGCATTACATGTCAGCGGCTGGGAAAGCGAACACGACCTCCGCCTGCCTGCACAGATCCGCCCTCAGGGGCATGACATCATAAGGACCTGGGCTTTCTACACCATTCTGAGAAGCCTGGCACTTGAAGGGAAGAGACCCTGGGACTCCATAGTTATCAATGGAATGGTCCTTGGACCCGACGGACATAAGATGAGCAAGTCCCTCGGAAACGTTATCTCTCCCGAAGAAGTGACCACACAGTACAGTGCCGATGCTTTCAGGCAGTGGGGCGCTGTTGGAGGTTCCACTGGTTCTGATGTGATGTTCCGCTGGAAAGATGTGGTCTCAGCATCACGTTTCCTGCAGAAGATGTGGAGCATATACAGATTCTCAATGTCCCACCTGAAGGACTTTGAGCCTGAAGATGCCGAAAACTTCCCTCTTGATTCTCTCTATACCATTGACAGGTGGCTCCTTAGCAAGCTTAACAGGCTTATAGAAACCACTACAAAGGAGCTGGATGCTTATCAGTTCGATTCTACTTTCAAGGCTATCCGGGGCTTTGCCTGGGAAGTCCTTGCAGACAACTATCTGGAACTTGTAAAAGGAAGGCTCTACGGTGAAGATAAGGAAGGAAGGAAAGCAGCCCAGTATGTGCTTTATACAACGACCAGAACCCTTTCCCTTTTGCTGGCTCCATTCATACCTTTCTTTGCAGAAGAGATGTACTCAAGGTTCGATGATGCGAGTGTGCACACCCAGGCCTGGCCTGCTGTCAATGAAAGCCTGATAAGCGAAGAAGCCGAAGCCGCAGGCGAAATGATCAAAGATATCACAGGAGAGGTCCGCAGATACAAGTCAGACCTTGGAATGGCTCTCAATGCTCCCCTGAAGAAAATAGAGATCTACAATGCAGAGATCGATACCGGAGATATTGCAGGGGCTACAAACTCCGAGGTTGAGCTTATGGAAGGAGCTCCTTCATTTGAGTACGTGCCTGTGGAAGTTAAACCCAATATGGGCCTTCTTGGACCGCGCTTCAGAAAAGAGGCTGGAGCCGTTGTAAAAGCCCTCAAAGCAGAAGATCCTGCAGCAGTCGAGGCTCAGGCAGCTTCAGGCAAGATAACCGTTACTGTAAACGGAGAAAAAATAGAACTCGAGCCTGAAGCCGTTGAAATCCGGAAAGAAGTCATTTCCGGAGGCCGCGAGGTCGACGTGCTTGATGTAAAAGGCGCAGTGGTTGTAATCGTAAGGTAAATTTTTCCGAGAAAAAAGAAGGGAAAAAACAGGCAAATAATGACTGTGATTTCTTTTCTTTCTTTTTACTGTTTTTTCCTGCTTTCAAGTTTCTTTTTATGGTCTGTCAGACAGCCTGCGGAGACGCTTATATTTTCTTGATTTTAGAAGGAAGATAAGGATTTCGATTAACCTGCAACTCTGCAAGTATTTACTGGAATATTTTTTTGCATATCAGGTCTTTTGAAATCCTCATAATGTATTTTAATTAATTTGGGTTGTCTTAGCTCTTACCAGCATCAGAGAGAAGGACAGGATCAGAAGCGCCGCATAGAACACCACACTGGGATCATACCTGTTATAGAGGGACAGCCATGTGTAAACCAGCATAGATCCTGAAAACACTGCTAAAACAATAAGCCCGATGTATTTTGCATCTACCATTTTTCATCACTCATTTTATCTGTTATTCTACAATTTACATTGGATAGTAATTATAAATGTTTATTCAAACATTAAAACTTTTTCTATTTTTATTATGAGTCTTTGTCGACTGTGATTAAAATTTTATCTGCACAATCAGTTACGATTTGTGATACTGTTTATATTTATTTAACTCTGTGAGGACGCCTTCAAGATCGGATTTAATCAGCTTCACGTCCAGGTTTTCCCCCTGCATATTATCCATGAAGTTGATCTTTTTCTCTTTCTTAACCACAATATCTTTCTTCAGCGAATCCAATAAATTGTCTTTTTCGTCGCCGAACTTTATCTCAGCAGTGTTTTCACTAAACGCGAAGTTATTTTCAGGTGCCGGTTCATTATCCAGTCCTTCAACTTTAATCGCAAATTCATTTTCATCCAGCTTGAAATCATTATCAAACGACATATCCAGATCTGAAGATATCTCGCCAGCAGGCGGTTCTACAGTCTTAAGCTCAGGACTGCTGCCTGTTAAAGCATTTGAACTAGACATTTTAGTCAGGAGGTCGTCGTCAAAATCTAACTCGTCTTTTTTGGATTCAACTACTTTGTCAAGACTGTTGACTTTATCAGTTACACCGGACTTTAGATCCTCTTTCTGGCTATCAGATAAAGGAACAAATTTTTCCTTATTATCTATATTCTTGCGAGGTAAAGAGGATGAAAGAGATGACATTTTACCGCGGATACTAACAAAGAGCTTCTGAACAGCATCTTTTACTTTCAGGAGCACTGCTTCAAGCTGTTCAAGGTAATTACTAACTGAATTACTCTGAATCAAACCGGATTTTTTCTGAGCTGAGCTAGATTTTTTCTGGATGAAACTGCCAGGTTTTTTGCAGAACTCAGAAAACTGCTTCAAGCACTTAGAGCCAATAGCTGTTATTTTCGGACCTGAGCCCGAAAAAAGTTTAAGTTCCTTAAAGTCAAATGAGGCTCCACCTTTGCTTTTATATCTGTCATATAGAGACGTTGTTCCCATTACAGCCAGAGCTACAAAAATACCTATGAAGATAGTAAAGTTCTCTTTGTATATGGTGATTAAATCCATATTTACATGCCTCCTGAAAGACCTTCAAGTACTCCATCGAATGAAAAGGCCATCTCCACCAGTGGAGGGACTACAATCATCAGTATTCCCGAAAGTATGAACATAAATGTGCCATAATAGATTGCCAGGTACGTAGGCCCGCCTTTCACGGCAACGATTGCAAGCAGGTTAGCAATCGTTAGAATGATAGTAACTATCACGACAAATTGCCCCAGAAGTTCGACAGGAACCCCCCCGAATATGCCCATATTCATACCTCCCATGCCTCCGGGTATACCCTCAAGTTCGGAACCGCTTATTTCAAACTGGGCAAAGAGAGAAGTTACGATGTTAGTAAAGATCGTCAGGATCTGGCCTATGAAGAGTAGAAGACCAACCATAGCCACATGGAGAGGTATGACAAGACTGGAAAATGCTTTGGATATGCGTTCCCTTTTCATCCTCAAAAGGACCAGTTCAAGATTGGACGAGCTTACAAGCTCACCTACTACTTCCGCATTACCCCCGAAATTAACGGCATCTACAAAGACACTTGTAAATTTGTAGATTAAGTAGCTGCCCGTTTCTCCGACAAACCTCCCCCAGCAAAGTGCAGGGTCCAGCCCGGATGCCAGTTTCTTGTAAAGTTCCTGGCTCATATCCTTAAGCTCCCCAAGGTTCTTGGGGTCAATCTTCAGAAGGGCTTTTGGGACTGTCAGACCGGAACCGCTTATAATGGATCCGAGGCTTCGTATGAAAGTCGTATAACTTTCATCTCTTTTGTTAACTTTTTCAATATCTCTTTTTGCCTCAAGCCCTACAGGAATCATGATAACTCCTGCAATAATCATTCCGACCCCTTTAATGTCAATAAAGAAATCCTCAGCAAACCCGGTAAAAGCCGGCAGAATAGTTAACACTATAACGGACAGGACGGCCAGAACAAGCGTAAGAGGAGCCCATTTATAAACGAATGTTTGCTCTTTTGATTTTACACTTAAACTATGGACTTTAGTATCTTTTGGAGAACACCTGTAAAGTAGACCTACCCCAAAGAAAGCCATAAAAAATATGATAACCATTGTGGAATAAAGCGTATCAGCCGGGTCCCCAACGTTGTACAAAATCACTGAGAGCAATATAATAATAGCTACGAGGGATGTGGAGACAAGCAAAGCTGTATATGCGTTTGACCATTCTTTTGTGGTGTCGAGGTCCCTCTCGAACTCATCTTTTCTTTTTGTTTTGAATAATATCCATTCCTTCTTGAGAAATTCACCATCAGGTTCCCCTGCCGCAATGGCGTTTGATAACCTGTTGAGAAGTGCCCTCATCCTGTCATTCTTTACTTTTGTGGATATGAGTTCACAGGCATTGGCGTAATCATAATGCCAGTGTTGAGCCAGTTCTCTAATCAGATTAAAATATTTGCTCGGACAGTATTCTTTCTTTTCAGATATGCTTGAGAATATTTTGTCTCTTGTGAGGTTGGCAGTCGAGATTGAAGCCATATAAGTAAGAGCAAAAAGCATATCGTTGCTCATATAGAGTTCTTTCTGGTAGTCCTGATATTTGACATAAAGCTGGTCTAAAATGGATCCTGAATCAGCTTTTTTGCTAAAAATGTTTTTTATCGCGTTGACACCCATTTAAACCACCATTTAGAACTGAATCCTCAGCATACCGGACTTTGTAATCTTTGCTATTGTGTTAAAAAACTCCCAGTAATTTGTGATCCCTTCCTCGTTCAGCCTTTCCAGGATTTTTGCCCGCTTTTCAATCTCATCATAAATTACTTTCTTTTTCTTGCCTGGAATTCCAAGCCTTGTGGCGATTTTATTCTCAAGGATATACGAACTTCCCATAGCACTGAATACATGGGTATCAGTAACCGGATCCCAGGAAAATGCTTCAATAAATGAAATTCCTCCTTTATCCGGGTTGAAGCCGAGAACCTCATTTATACTGAGAACTCTTCTTACAAGCTTACCGTCAGGTCTCCTTACCGCAGACTGGATAATAACAAAGTTGAGGTTATCCACATACGTTTTAGGAATGTTTATAGGATCAGCAGTAAGCCTCTGGATCAATTTCTCAACAGTTGCTGCGTGGAACGTTGACATGACTGGGTGGCCGGTCTGCATGGCCTGGAATGCGACATTACCTTCAACTCCTCGGATTTCTCCCACGAGGATGTAGTTTGGCCTCTGCCTCAATGCAGCTTTGAGAAGGTCGAACATTGTAACATCCGAACCACTTCCTTCTCCGGTTCCTGAACCCCTTGTACTGCCTCTTGTTGTTTCTCGGGTCCAGTTTTTGTGGGGGATCTGCAGTTCGGGAGTGTCTTCTATTGAAACCAGTTTTGCCTCGGGATTTATAAATGCTGTAATTCCGTTCAATGTGGTCGTCTTACCGCTGGCAGTTTCTCCACATATGAAACCGCTCATTCCTTCACCGATAAGGATCCACAGGTAAGCTGCCATTCTGTAATCCAGGCTTCCTCCTTTTATGACCTGAAGAATACTGAACGGAATATCAGCGAATTTACGTATGGTGAAATTACTCCCGTTTTTGCTGATATCGTCCCCAAAAACAATGTTAATTCTTGACCCGTCCGGGAGTGTAGAGTCTACGATAGGATTTTTGAAAGTAATGGGTTTTCCGATCCTTTCTGCAAGCCTGACAATGTAGTGATTGAGAGCATCACTGTCGTTGAATTCTATGACACTCCTGAGGCCCTTGAACACCTTGTGTTCAATAAAGATAGGCCCGAGACCATTGCAGGTAATATCTTCAATTTTGTTGTCATTTATGTAAGGGTCAAGGAAACCCACTCCTATTTTATCCCTTATAACCGAGTATTTCAGAGCTTCATACTGCTCTTTTGTTACATATATATGATTTTTATCAGGATCTTCCTTGGCAGGGATAATCCTGGAACCCAGCAGTTTTTTGACTCCAGAAGCGGTTCCGGAAGCAGAACTGGCAACCGAACTTTTTTTTCCAATTATGCAGACGGCATCCAGGGATTCTCTAAGTATCCTTTCTTTTTCCTCCAGATTTTCAGGATCAAATTCAATCCCGGTCAGGTGGTCTACAAGCTTTATTTCCAGTTCTTTAATGAGACCCCCAACTCCGGTAAGAAGTATGGGCTCAATGGGAATATAGAAATTCCTTACGTCGTTTTTGTTGGGATAAATGTGGACATAGATCTGGTCGTTGACCTTGTAGATCAGATTTGCATCCTCTATATCGCCGTGCTTGGACTCCAGCTTGGGGACATATCTGGGTATACCCATCGTATCTATGGGCAGGATATGAAGGTACTCCAGAAGATGAAGGTTTTTTTCAACTTCCTCCTTCATTTCCGGAGGGAGGAGCTTGTAAAGGTTACATGTTTTCAGATTTGAATGGTCATGCCCGTCATATTTTTTCGGCTTAAACGGAAAGTTTGTGAATACTCCTGCGTTAAGTGCATGACCGTCTTCACTGCTTAACTTTTCTTCAACGCTATCCATGTCAACCTCATGCGCGGCTAAGTTATGTTCAAATTTTCTTATACTTTGGCCTGTGATATTGGAATTATCTTTAAACCGAACCCAGGCTGAACTTCAAAACTTACTATATTACCTGTGCTTTTCTTGGCGCCTCTTATTTTTGAGACTTCCATAACGCTGATGTAGCGGTCTGTAAGCTGTTCTTTTCTCAGGAACAGGTGGCAGTCACATGCTGACCGTATTCTGACAAGAGTGTCTTCTTTAAATGCATGCTGATGCAGAGTAATGAAAATCGTGTATCCCTTGTCACATAAATTTTTCAAACTTGTGAGGAATTCAAGGATATTATCTTCACCAGAATAAGTAGTAAACATTGTGAGAGAGTCGATAAAAATGACTTTTTCCCGGATACTTTTAATGTGAGTTGTCATGAGATGCAGGGTACCTTTCATCTGTTCAGAAGTCCACTCAACACCTTCAAGGTGAACCGGAAAAATCCTGAAATATCCCCAGCTGTAAAAATCCGAGATATCGAGGCTCAGGCTGTCCATTTGAGCCAGCATGCTTTTAATGGTATTCTCGGTTGAATAGTATGCTATCTTATGAAGCTGGTTCAATCCGCCAAATGTAAGTTGCTGGCAGAGAACACTCTTCCCAGTATCGTTTTCACCTTCAATGAGCACAAGGGAACCTAATGGGATACCCTCACCTAACTTTTTATCAATTTCATCATTACCGCTTGAGATAATATTCTTTTTTTCCTCTTTTTCCCCCATATTACTCACCTGCCACGTGCTCTGCGGAAGAGACGATACCATTTTCAGTAACAATCTTTACAATAAAACTTTCATTGGATGCAAGATCGGTTAATAGTTCAATATTAATACTTTCGTGAGGGTCCAGAATCCCGGGATTCATGATATCCGTGCCGGGTGTTATGTTATATTGAGATTCGTTCAGATAGGACACCTGGCCATTTTTTACCAGAATTACATCCCATAGCTCGAAGCCGCTTAATTTGGTTTCACCTGTATTTGCAACTGTAAAGCTGGTATGATTTGTCGAGACATTAAACGATATTTTCTGGATTTCAGTACTGGTCTGAAGCCGATCCATCATTGTTTGATGAGCTGAAACGTATCCGTGATAAGAGGACTCAACAAGATTGTTAGTCCCCATTGTCAGGGTACCTGCAACAACCAGAACCGTCCCCATCACAAAGAACGCTACGATTATTGTATCAAGGCCCATGATATCACGTTGAGAATGTATCTGATGTTGATACCCCGTTGTAGAGGAAGAAAGTGATTTTGTAAATATCACTGGGCAAGCTGTCAAGAGTTATAGTTGCCTTAATCGTCTCCCCACGATTCCAGGTATCCCCGTCCCCATTTGCAAGAGTGAAATCCCATGCTGGATTTGAAGCAGACTCAAATCCGGGATTGCAATAGCTTGAAGAAGAAATGATAAATATGTCACTGAGTTCTAATTTTTCAAGAGGTATATTTGATGACCCAACATTTTTTATCCAAACATTAATATTATTTCCATCAGGATAAATAAAGATGATATCGATATCTGATTTGAACTGGTCTTCCATTGTTTGAGCAACGGAGCTATAAGATCCGGAGAGACTATATACCGAAGGAAGGATGGCATTAACAAAAGCTACTGCAGCTATGACACTCACGATTACGAGTATTGCTGAAGCTATCACTTCCTTTGACATGTATTCTTTCCCCTCTTATTTTTCATTCAGGATGTGATTTAGCTTTTTCATTCAGGATGTGATCCAGCATTTTTGAGTCAAGAGACAGGTCTTCCGGATAAAGTATGTGATAAAGCCTGTACAGGTCCACAACTGCGTCATCAAGATTGTTGTTTTTGAACAGGATATCAAGTATTTTAACAATGATCTCTTTAATCTCACCAGGAATGTATCCTAAAAGTGTGAACACTTCAAGCAATTCCTTTATGGCATCCTGATTGTATTTCCCCGCCATATCCTTGCACCAGACAATAGTCTTATAGAAGGAAATGGGATCAATGAGTTTTGAGTCTCCCCTTTTTTGCTGTCTTTTGGCAGCCTTTTTAAGATCTTCAAGGAAATTCTTTGGAACCTTCTCCACTTCCAGATCTTCTTCCTCAGGCTCGTCTTCCTTTACTTCTTCTTTTTTAGGAGGACGTTCTTCAGGGATCTCTTCAGCAGGCTTAGGACTTACTATAGCACTGGAAATATTGGCAATCCCCTGGATATTCTGGAAAGGGTTTTCAAGGACACTCATTGTTTCTCTTATGTCCATGAGAAGATTCTTAATAGAGCCTTTGATCTCGTTTACTTCTTCTTCAAGACTTGCAACTTTGGATTCTATAGTGTCGCTTTCTGCTGTAGCCACAATTTTATCAATCATTGACTGGTCAAATGAGTCCCCCATAATATCACCAAAGCTGTAGCGTTAAAAAATAAAAGTAATGGCACTCCGAAGAGTGTCACCACTGCTTTAAATTTATTTTTAGACGAGTGTCATTATAGCACTGATTGATGCAGGTGCCTGCCTGTGAATGGTGTAAGAAGCACCCTGAGGCGGCTTGATTTCAAGCTGGAACTCGTCGTTAGCTCCTACACTTGTAGGAACAGTAGCTGCAGCAGCCACAGCATCCAGATCGACGGTTAATTCGAATTTCTCACCTTTAGCGAGAAGGTTATCAGTATCAGCGTTATACTTGCCTGTTACAGCAAAGTTGTCTGCATCAGCAGATCCACCCAGAGTCAATTCAGTTGGTGCAATATCTGGAGCTGAAACAACTATAAGTGTCTTAGCCATATCAACGGATGAACCGCCTGAAGTGAGCTGCAGACAGAGAGTAAGAGTGTCAATTTCAGTAGGAGGAGTTCCTGCATCACCCTTGGCAATTAGGTCTCCACTCAATTCGACACTGCTGCTTGCCTGAGCTACTCCTGTATGCACAACTTCCTGGCTTTTCTGAGTTGTATAGAAACCTGCTCCGAGCATGACGTAGCTGAAAACTGCAGCCACTACTACAAATGCTACGAGAACAATTGCAGCTTCAAGCCCGGTAAATCCTTTTTCATCTTTAGAGAATATTTTCCACATTATGAATCACCTCAGTAGACCGGATAGAATTGGTCTGCAGATAATGCAGCTGGCAGTGACTTTGTTAAAGTAAGGACTGCACCCTCTGGTGGCTTGACCTCAATCTTGACCTGTTCATTTACTTCAGGCAGGGTCTTTGCAGTACTGGTTGCAAGTAATTGAGTGACATCAATTACTACCTTGTACTTCTCTCCTTTTTCGAGCAGATTATCATCGTTGGTGACAATCACACCGTCATATACCCATCCATAGGTATTTCCCCAGGCACCGTCGGCAGGAATGGAAGTCGGCCCTTTGGTTACAGGAGTAGTGGTACTGTCGACCATATATTCCCTTGTTACAAAGTCATCTTCATCTGTGTAAGTAAGAATTGTCTTATCCAGGTCCACAGAGGTTCCACCGGCAGTGTTTGTAATGTAGAATGTAATCTGATCTGCATTACCGCCGTCATCGTCGGCTCTGACGATTACATCTCCTGAAGGTGCAATGCTGCTGCTTGCCTGAGCTACACCAGTGTGCACGACTTCCTGGCTTTTCTGGGTTGTATAGAACCCCGCTCCCAACATGACGTAGCTGAAAACTGCTGCTACGACGACAAAGGCTATCAGCACAATTGCGGCTTCAAGCCCGGTAAACCCTTTTTCATCTTTAGATAATCGATTCCACATAATAATTCACCTCAATTTGGTGTGATTATTATAACACCAAATATAATATCAGATAATATTATAAATGTTTCGGCTGTTACAAGGCTTACTTTGAACAAAAATAGACAAAAATAGAGGTAAATTAAAGGGTATTTCTGGACAAAAAACAAAATATTTTGATAACATCCTGGAAAACGCTCAATAAAATATTAAGCTTATTGATATGTTTTTATTTTAAAAACTGGAACTTAAATCAAATAATGTTTACATAACTTAGCAAAAATAGAAAGATATTAAGAGGTGCTTTATTTCAAATAAAATTAAGATTTAACTTCATAAAAAAAGTAATTAATTTTAAGATAAAAACCGACAAATAAATTAATTAATATCTCAATTATGAAAATATAAAGGCTTGAGATTCGTTATTTTCGTTATTGCCGCAACATATCGAAGTAATTTCACAACAATAAGAAAAACAAAATTAAATTATTACATACTTTTCTATACATACACGAGACACTTTGTGTAAAGCCTTGTTTACAACTATTTATAAGCAGTTAAAGAAAAATATAGGAATTAATGAATTTAGTTTTAAAAAACCTAATAGAAAAAAAATCTCACTCCATGTAAAGGTATGCAAACAAATGTAAAAGATCACATAATTCCAGGCAGACCAGCCTGTTCCATACCTCGGCAGATAAGTTAAAAACCTGTAAGCTGTGAGAAAAATACTGCTGAATAATAAACAGCTGTAAAGTTGAAAACTTCAGCAACCTGACTCACTATAAAAAAGAAATAAAAAAGTAATTGGAAAAAATAAGAGACCTGAATTGAAAAAAACATAAACAATCTGTCAGATATTTTTTTAAAAATGTTAGACTTTTTTGAAAATCTTCTCTTTTACACTCACAGGGGCGAACAATTCTCTAATTTCGATCGGCAAAGTTTCGGATTTGCCAATAATAAGATAACCGTCATCTGAAAGAGCCTCATAAAAGTCCTTCAACATTTTTATTTTCTGGCCTTCATTGAAATATATCATGACGTTTCTGCAGAATACGGCATCAAAATGTTTTGATACTGGAGCTTCGCTTGTCAGGTCATGCTTCTGAAATCTGATCGACAGCTTGCGGATATTTTTTACTTTGAAGTCCTCCCCTGAAGGCTCAAAATACTTCATTACAATTGAAGGATCAAGGTTTTTCAATTGTTCTCTGCTGTAGATCCCCTCTGAAGCACCTCTAAGGCATTTTTCTTCAATATCCGTTGCATAAATGGATACAGTCCAGTCATCCGGCAAAACCTCTCTTGAACAAATTGCAATTGAATAAGGTTCTTCCCCATAAGAACAGGCTGCGCTCCAGAACCTGACGATATTGCTTTTACACTGCTTTTTTCTTTCCATTATGTCAGGCAGGATTTCTTCCCGGAAAAACATAAATGGAGTTTTATCCCGCATAAACTCGGTAACGTTTACTGTAAGTGTATTTATGACCTCTTTCATCTCGCTTTGATCTCTTTCCAGGAGCCTCAGATACTTTGCATAGTTATCCACACCTGCAGCTTTCATTCTCAGGTCAATTCTTCTTTTAAGATAACTGTCCCTGTACCCTGTAAGAACAATACCCGACGACCTAGAAATCTTTCGAACAAGAAAATTAAAGTCGTCATCAACATTTATAACCACAATACATCCCCTTTAGTAGTATACTTAACAATCATGCTTCCGTCAGCAGGATTAAAAATAACATTCCTGCCGACATCTCCGCCGACGTCTTTTGCCAGAATAGGTATATTTTTTTTGACCAGTGTCTCTTCAACAGATATCGCGTTCCTGTCACCGATTTTAAGCATATCAAGGTTCATATGCTTGAAAACCTGAGCCCCTCCTGCAAACTTTGCAGTAATCCTGCTTTTTCTGGCTCCCATTTTCACCATATCTTCAAACATTTTTTCTATCGCGGTTTCGGCATACTTGGTCTCGCCTTTCTCTGAGGCTCCCGGAAGCAGCACGTGTGCGATACCGCATATACCTGTCGAAACATCGGAAAGAATAACTCCAATGCATGAACCAAGGCCCATGCCTTTTAAGAGGACATTTCTCCCGATTTTATACTCCCCTATACCGGCAGACAGTTCTCCATCCAGCTCCTTAACGTTCGATTCTGATTTAGTGCCCGTCAGATGATTCTTTGCAGCATTAATAAGGGAACATGATCGGCAGGAATCCCTGGACGAGCAGGTATCTGAAAGTGAACAGAAGGATTTTACCAGTACATCTCTGCCGGTTAAGAAAATCGCTTTTCCACTTCCATTCGACACGAACAAAATATCGCTGCTCATAGTTGTCCCAGTATCTTCATCATATCATCAAGCAGACAGGATTCAGGAAGCAGGGCTAAATAAATCTCAATGTCTGCATCAGAGCTTAAAGCGGTCTCAAATAGAATAATATGGTTGCTGTTTTTGGCCATCTGTGAAACTACCGAATCAATGACTGCAGTGGGAACATCTACTGCGAAACTTGGTGGGGACGGAAGTAATATGATGTTCATAAAGTCAGCTGACGCGTCACAGAAAGACGAAGATAATATATTTCCGACCTCCATAATTGTGGACGCATACATCTCCTCATCCAGCTCATCCATTCCAAATAAATCGCCTGCAATTTTTTTTGCAGACTTTTCCGGAAACATTATGTACAGATATCCAGACTTTTTTTGTTCGAGGTCCTGAAGTGCTATAATTACTCCTGCGACGACCTCGCCAATGAATTCGCTGGAAAGATTTTTTATTTCCCCTACCTTGACTTCAGGAACTGAAAAATAGACATCTTTATTGAGTAATTGGGAAAGGGATGTTGCAGCATGTCCAGTTCCAATACTACCCAGTTCCTTCAAAACATCCATTTCCACATCAGTAAGATTATCTAAATTAGTCATCACTATCACCTTTAATAAGCATTGAAACATCTATAATCGGTATCACACGCCCATCCCCCAGTATCGTGGCACCAATAAATCCTTTCGAATTCGATAACACATTTCCAAGTGGTTTAATGACAATTTCCTGCTGGTCAATGATCGAATCGACTATCAGGCCAACTTCTTCATTTTCTTTTTCGACAATTATGGCGATTTGTTGATCAAGCTTTTCACATTCAACATTAAAAAATTCCTTCAATTCGACAACTGGTATTAGTTTGTCCCTGATATAAAGCACAGGAGTTTCTTTAACGAGCTTATAGTCGCTGCTGTCAACGCTCAAAGCCTTCACGACATTGGAGATAGGAATCGCATATGTTTCTGGACCCACATCTACCAGAAGGGATTTTATTATAGCAACCGTAGGAGGCAGGTCAATTCTGACTTTCGTAAATTCCCCTTTCTTCGAATATAGCTTAACCTTTCCTCCAAGTTTCTCAACCGCAGTTTTTACTACATCCATCCCCACGCCCCTGCCGGAGACCTCTGTCAGGACATCCTTTGTCGAAAATCCCGGGGCAAAAATGAGCATCCGGATTTCTTCTTCACTGAGGTTTTCTGCATCTGATGAGGATAATAGACCTTTCTCGATAGCTTTCCTTTTTATTACTTCAACATCTATGCCTTTGCCGTTATCTTCGATCTCGATTATTACGTTGTTTTTCTCTCTTCTTGCTGAGAGCTTTATGTGTCCGGTGCCGCTTTTTCCAGCTTTTTCCCGGTCTTCAGGGAATTCTATGCCATGATCTACAGCATTTCTCACAAGGTGGACCAGAGGATCACTGATTTCATCTAAAATTGTTCGGTCTAACTCTGTATCCTGCCCCTCAACTTCAAACTCAATATCTTTGTTTAATTTTCTGCTTAAGTCCCTCACCATACGCGGAAACTTGCTGAACACCCTCTCAATTTTTACCATCCTTATTCTCATTACTTCATCCTGAAGGCTCGAAATTGATTTATCCAGAGTCCCGGTTGCTTCTCCCAGCTCAGGCAAGTTGTACTGCTGAGATATCTGAAGCAGTCGTCCTTTGTTAATGACAAGCTCACCAACAAGATTCATTATATTATCCAGATTAGAGGTCCTGACGCGGATGGTTTCCTCTCTTTTAGATTCCACAGGTGATTTTGCAGATGATGCTGATTCAGAAGAATGGCTGCTTGATTCCGTTTCCTGATCCTCAATCTCCGGAGCTTCCTGTGGATGTAACTCACGAGCAGGGATGCTCCCGGAATTCTCTACCAGAGACTGGGCTTTATCCAGCCGCATCTCCTGAGCAGGAATACCCTGTTCTGGAAGAATCGTCTCAGAAACTTTTTCAGAAAGAATTTTCTTAGAAACCTTTTCTGGAATCTGCTCCAGAACATTAACTTCTTCCAGCTGCAGCTTTTGATCAGAAACTGCAGGAATTACCTCAGAAGCCGGTTTGGGAGCAGGAGTTTCCTGTGGATCCGGATGATCTGCGGAAGAGCCACTACATCTGTTCTTCTGAAGCACTACCGCGGATTCGGTTCTTTTGAAACAATTTATGGACTTGCTTATTCTGCTTAAAATGCAGCGCATTCTTGCTATCAAGCTGTATATACAGGAGTGAAATGAATTTCTGTCGCCTAACCCTGAAACAGCCGCTGGTTCAACAGGAGCATCTGCGGTTGAATGAACATCGTGTTGAGATTTCTCTGAGAAAGAGCTATCGCATTTAATTTCGTCATTAAATGCATTATTGACCGGTTTAATTTCAGAAATATTAAAATGTTCAATTTCAGAATTTCTGGCCATAATTTCTTCAACTTTGCTGTGATCTCCTGAAAGGAACACTTTAAAATGGCCGTCAAAACTGTTGTCCATCCCGCTTTCATCAGGCTCTATTTTAGCCAGTTTGCATACCTCTTTGAGAGATTCAATAATCAAGGACGCTCGCAAACCTTTCATGACACAGTCTTTGACAAGGATTACTTCCAGAACAAGGTTACAATCATCCAGACTGCAGGCTGCCCCGTTTTCCCGGAGTTCAGAAACTGCAGGGATATTTTCCTCCGACTGCTGTGCAGCTGTTTCACATGCCTTATTAGTCGGTTTAATTTCAGAAATATTGAAATGTTCAATTTCAGAAATTCTGTCCATCAGCCCTTCAACCTTGCTGCTGTCTCCTGAAAGGAACACTTTAAAATGGCCGTCAAAACTGTTGTCCATCTCATTTTCATCAGGCTCTATTTTAGCCAGTCTGCTTAGCTCTTTGAGAGATTCTATGATTAATGATGCTCGCAAACCTTTCATGACACAGTCTTTGACAAGAATTACTTCCAGAACAAGGTTACAGTCATCCAGACTGCATGTTCCTCCATTTTCCTCAGGTTCAGAGCTTGAAGAAATATTTTCCACTGGCTGCTGTACAGCTGTTGTTGTCGGAGATGATTCCTTATTTTCTGCAGATAGAGTGCAATGAGGCTCATGCTCTTCGTTCTTTGTTTTATCGTAATTTTGAAAAGCTTCTACCAGATCATCTATTTTTACATTATCATTATCTGCACTTTCTATCTGTTTGACGATATCCGTTATTCTATCTACTGTTGAAAGAAGGATATCGACAAGGTCACCATCTATATCTATTTCTCCGTTTTTTATGCCGCAGAGGACTTCTTCCATGGTGTGGCACAGATGTTCAAGTGAAGCATATCCAAGAAACCCGGCCATTCCTTTGATTGTGTGGGTAATTCTGAAAATTTCATCAACTGCAGCAGTGTCTCCGTTTTCCAGATCCACAAAAGATTGATTGTATATATCGAGACACTCATATACTTCCTGAAGGAAATCGCTTTTATAGGCTGCCATATCACTTTCCATTGCATTTCACCTCCGACATCCTCACTATTTCTTCAGGGATCTCAAAAATGGGTTTCACGACATCAATAGCTCCAGCTTCTATTGCAGCTTTTGGCATTCCGAAAATAATGCAAGTATCTTCACTGCATGCAATTGTGGAGCCGCCCGCATCCCTTATCTTTTTAAATCCGGCAGCTCCGTCAAATCCCATACCCGTAAGAATAGTGGCTACTATATTCTTTCCATATACCTCTAACAGGCTTTCAGCAGTCACATCAACTGCAGGCATTACAGCATGAACCGGCTGGCCTTTTACGAGTTTTATTCTGACCACACCAAGAGCCTTTCTAAGGGTCATGTGATAGCCTCCCGGGGCTATGTAAACAACACCTGCGGATACCTTTTCATTATTTATGGCTTCCTTAATTTTCAGCTCAGACAGGAAATTCAGTCTGTCTGCCAGTTGTTTGCAAAAATTACCTTCAGGCATATGCTGGACGACAAATACCGGAGCAGGCAGGTCTCCGGGAAGCCTTGGAAGTACCTGTTCAAGGGTTGAAGGACCTCCCGTAGATGACCCAATGAGAATCCCAAAGTCGCCGGCACCTTTCCATTTTCCCCTGACAACCTCACCTTTGAATTTCCTCATATTAATTAATCTTAAGATGTTTGGATTTGAGCTGTGAATATTTCTTATTTTATCAACAAGCTCTTTCTCAGACTTATTCACATCCTGGTGAGATTCGGATTTTGGAGCAAAATCTATTGCTCCAAGCTGCAAAGCCTCCAGTGCTTCTTTTGAGCCCTCTACAGTCAGGGTACTGAACATGATAATGGGGACAGGGTCCGTACTCATAATGGTTTTAACAGCTGTCAGCCCGTCCATGACTGGCATGTTAACGTCCATTATGATTATGTCAGGGTGTAATGCTTTTGACTTTTCTACAGCTTCTTTTCCATTACACGCATCTCCGACTATCTTTATATCCGGGCTGCTGGCAAGCATGCTTCTTATTGCCATCCGCATGAAGGCAGAATCATCAACAATAAGAGTACGAATCATGCTATCCCCAGACTCATTCACCGACTACTTTTTTTATTTCTTCGATGACTTTCGGAGCCTGGAAAGGTTTTATAATGTAGCCTCTTGCCCCCAGTTTGATGGCTGTTTTTACGATGTTTTCCTGCCCGATAGCAGTGCACATCACAATTTTGGCATCTTTATCTATAGTGGTCTTTATCTGTTTTAGTGCGTCAATTCCCGTCATTTCAGGCATGACAACATCCATTGTAACAACGTCTGGCTTGAGCGTCCTGTACATTTCCACAGCCTGCTGTCCGTTTTCGGCCTCCCCTGCAATATCGAATCCTGCACCGAAAAGAATGTTTTTCAAAAGTTTTCTCATAAAAGCAGTATCATCAACAATCAATACTTTTGCCATATGTATCCCCCGAAATTATCTCTTAGATATTTTATCAACCATACTTACCCCGCGAGGGGTCAATTCTATTTCTTTTCTAATTTTTACGACTTTAGCCAGTCCAGCATCGACAAGGCGATCATAATAATTATTTAATTCATCCGTTGATACTCCGACTATGTTTTCAACTGACGCAAAATCCAGCCCGGAATATATCAGAGTCAGAATTTCCATTTCATTGTCGGACAGGTTAATTGCCGGTTTATGTTTTTCGAAGAGCCTCTGAAGATAGCCTTCAAGCATTTCCAGCGTGCTTTCCGGGCAAAGGACCAGGCTTGTTACTACGTTACTTTTTTCAACGTGGGACAGGACAAGGACTTTCCTCTGTTTCCCGCCCACGTTTCTAAGGTCAGTTTTAACAGATCCGAGATTCTCAATAGGGATTCTTTTCTGATATTTGGCGGACAAAAACCAGAAACCTTCATCTGTTACACTGAAATACCCTTTTTCCCACTGTGCATTCGATGAAACAACGCCCCCAACAGTTGCGGACGACAGGAAAAACACTGCAAACTTATCTGCTTTGAGATTAAATGCAATGAATTTGAAGACCTGTTGATGGAGATTTTTAGGGAGCTGAAGTATAATTTTATCCTCTTTTTTAATCTGGATACAATTGACGCCCTCAATTTCAACATCTTCCAGGTCTTCTATTTCCCTCAGGGGGATGCTCCGTTTTCCAATAACCAGATTGCTGTCTGTGACTACAAGTTCTACATCCACCCATCCGCCATCATAAATTTTAATAGGAGCTCTAAGGTGGACTTTTTCGGTCATCCCCTTATCTCCTTCAGCTCTTCTTCGCTGAATAACTCTCTAAGGTCCATTAATGTGAGAAGCCCGTCCTCAAGTTTTCCCACTCCCTTTAAGAACCTGGAATCATCTCTTAAAGCCAAAAATTTGGGTATTTCTTCGATATTCTCAGAAGACAGGTACTTGACTTCACTTACACTGTCAACCATCATCCCTATAGTAGCACTATTGTATTCGATGACAATAATCCGGGTATTTTCATCATTCTTCTTCGGTTCTTTTCCCAGTCTCTTCCTGAGATTGATGATTGTTGCTATCTGGCCTCTAAGGTTCAGGACTCCTTCTACAAAGCCAGGCACATTTGGAATTCTGGTGATTTGAGTTGGCAGGATAATCTCTTTTACCTGAGAGATTTCGACGCCATATCGCTCTTCTCCAAGACTGAAGACAATCACCTGAATTGTATTATCCACGTTTACGATCTGACTATGATAACTCATTTTATCACCCTGCAGGGGCTTAGGAAGCTACATAATTCAAATTAATACGCCCCATTAGACCCCGAATCAAACAGATTCAATATTCAGTACATCTTTGAACTTTTCTTTCTGTCAAAATTTTGTGGTTTTGCAAAAGAGGACTGAGTGTTCTTCGATTCCTCAGATACTTTAAAATTCTCCATGAGAGCGTCAACTGTTTTCTGGGCAAGCCCGCTGACATTCTTTACCGAACTGCTTACCTGCTGCATGGCAGCGGTCTGTTCTTCGATTGCAGCCGAGGTTTCTTCGCTGCTTGCAGCATTTTCTTCGGCTGTGGATGCGGTCTCACTTATGCTTTTCTCGATATTTTCAATTTTGTTGAGCCCTTCATCTGAAAGCCTGT